>Ga0308003_1000433_pt1:2500-7500 | contig 19837 bp, 15 predicted proteins | sample Neamet36_FD_203159 | JGI IMG/M metagenome (GOLD analysis project Ga0308003, IMG submission 203159) | Marine microbial communities from water near the shore, Antarctic Ocean - #36 | ecosystem: Environmental > Aquatic > Marine > Unclassified | place: Southern Ocean | collected 2014-06-06
ACCAACGCAGTCGCCAAGCACTGCAAGCAGTCCTCAGCAGTCGACGCCAGCCAGCGGCCCGCAGCCCACGACGCACGGCCCAAGTTCCTCGCCCGCCCAACAGGCCAGTGGTCCCGATCCTATAAGTTCCCGACACCTTGCGGCGCCAGGCTACCTTGGTCGAGCCCTTCTGACTGCCAGACCGACGGTCGTGGCGCTCGGCAAACGGGAAAGTGCAACCACCGAGCGCTCCGCCGAAGCGTTGCGCGTCAATGGCCTGATTCCCCGCCGCCGACATTCCGGTCCCATCCGTTTACCTGTAAACGGTTTCACGTACTGTCCAACTCTCTCTTCAAAGTGCTTTTCAACTTTCCGTCACCGTACTTGTTTACTATCGGTCTCGCGCATGTATTTAGCCTTAGGAGGAGTTTACCTCCCACTTTGAGCTGCATTCTCAAGCAACTCGACTCCAGAGAGCATCAGAGGCGCACGATTAGCCGCGGTATAGGACTAACACCCACTACGGGGAGCCCCAGTCACGAGGACTTCCACAGCTTATATCAGCGCACCAAAGACACTCCCACACACCACAGTTCCCGTCGACCATGCGGCCGGGGGATTCAGTGCTGGGCTTTTCCCGCTTCACTCGCCGTTACTAAGGGAATCATTGTTATTTTCTTTTCCTCCGCTTAATGATATGCTTAAATTCAGCGGGTAGTCTCACCTGAGCTCAGGTCGTATTTAGAGATTTTCGGTTTACCGCTCGTAACACTCGGAACAATACGAGCCATTCAAGGACCAGCCGAACCGCTGCCGGACCCCTGTCGCACACGCCACCAACCCGAATCTTGGCCTCAATGTAACCACCGCTCCGACTTGGGCCATACAGTGGTAGTTGCCAACAGCGGCTCGCAACTAAGTTGCTGCCAGGGCAGTTCCCGCCATATGCCAGTATCGCCAGAGGAGACCTTCGAGCTGCATAGCTGCACTTTCTCCGTTGCGCAGTCAGTCTAGGCTACGCACTACGCCGTTCTACATCACCTTTGCCGCCACTGAGGCTAGCCGTTCAACACGTAACTTGGCATCCCTGTCGCTTTAGGCACTAATCGCAAGGGGCGGCAGTAGTATTCACTACATACTACCGGCCACACCCGAGCAACGTACCCGCTAACAGTTAGCTGTAGCACTACGCGAACAACGGCCGCCGAGGACGAATCTCCATCGGGCAACGCATCACAGGCAAACGCACGCTAACCACTGACACTTGCACAAGGCACAGTGTTTCTAGATTTAAGGGGTCGTACGTACTGCTGACGTTCGACAGCCCCAAGACACGCTTTCGCCCCAAAGTGCGAGCTAATCGCGTGATCGAAGTTTTTCCGACCCTGAGCCAGGTGTTGCCAAGAGAGTGACTCGAGGCAGCAATTTGCGTTCAAGATGTCGATGTTCAATGTGTCCTGCAATTCACACTAAGTAACGTAGCTAGCTACGCTCTTCATCGACGCGCGAGCCGAGTGATCCACCGTTTACAGTTGTAGAGCCACGCGCTAACGTGGACTTTCTTTACGCCCTAGCCAACAGGCCGCAACGAGCCAGAGCCAGGGACGAGAGACGAGCTTTCTAAGGCCTGCCTCGTGTATGATTCATAGTACCAGAAGACGTCCATGCAAAGGTAACCTACGCAGTCGAGGGGGGGCGCAAGCACCCACATTAAAGCAACTGCTCCCTCATTAGCGTCTCTAGAAGGCAGCGCAGTGAACGGCACTAACCGCCACGCGCGTGCCAGCTGAACTCACCGCAAAGAAACCCGCTCGGCCTATCCTATCACCCGCAAGGGCGACTAGACCGGCCTCGCAACTCTCGATCTGCGATTGAGCAGGCGCTGTCCTCTGTTCAAGAACTGGAGGACCCGTTTACGCCTACTCTGCCCTGGCGTGTCACCCATTCAAGCGCTCGCGTTTTACCGCAGGCACTCGTCCGGCAGCCACTCGATCCAACGCGCCACCCCATAGTGCGGGCGGACTCAAATCAGTAATGATCCTTCCGAAGGTTCACCTACGGAAACCTTGTTACGACTTTTACTTCCTCTAGACAGGCAAGTTTGATGCTCTTTCAAGCTAGCAGCCCCGCAAAGAGGCGCCAACCTGTCCGAGTATCTCACTAAGCCATCCAATCGGTAGTAGCGACGGGCGGTGTGTACAAAGGGCAGGGACGTAATCAACACAAGCTGATGACTTACGCTTACTAGATATTCCTCGTTTACGGACGATAGTTACAAAGTCCAATCCCAAGCACGACGGGGGTTAGAGATTGCCAGACCCTTTCAGGTTAGGCCAAAGAACGTGCTGACCCCGTCAGTGTAGCGCGCGTGCAGCCCCGGACATCTAAGGGCATCACAGACCTGTTATTGCTCAATCTCGTGTGACTAAGAGCCACTAGTCCCTCTAAGAAGTTGGCACCCGCCGACACTGGGGCCGACGGGCGAACTATTTAACAAGCCAGAGTCTCGTTCGTTATCGGAATTAACCAGACAATTCACACCACCAACTAAGAACGGCCATGCACCACCATCCACTGAATCGAGAAAGAGCTTTCAATCTGTCAATCCTTGCAGTGTCCGGGCCGGGTGAGTTTTCCCGTGTTGAGTCAAATTAAGCCGCAGGCTCCACATCTGGTGGTGCCCTTCCGTCAATTTCTTTAAGTTTCAATTTTGCAATCATACTACCCCCGGAACCTGAAAGCTTTCGATTTCTCGGGGGGGCCTCGCTGGCGTCATGGGATACAACTGCCGCGAGGCGCTAGCTGGCATCGTTTATGGTCAGAACTACGACGGTATCTGATCGTCTTCGATCCTCTGACTTTCGTTCTTGATTAATGAAGACATTCTTGGCAAATGCTTTCGCTATTGATGGTCTGGCGAGGATCCAAGAATTTCACCTCTAACCCCGCCATACCGATGCCCCCGGCAGTCCCTCTCAATCATTACTCCAACACCAGAGACCAACAGAAAGGCACTAAAGTCCTATTCTATTATTCCATGCACAACTATCCGAGCAATGTAACCTGCCTTGAGCACTCTAATTTGTTCAAGGTAAACGCACCGACCCAAGCAAGCACCCGGTTAAGGACACGAGCCCGGCAAAGAGACCGAAGCCTGTCGGCTTGTTGGGCGGTCCGGGCAGTACCCGCGCAAGCAGAACCGCCCAGACGAAACACCCGAGATCCAACTACGAGCTTTTTAACTGCAGCAACTTTAATATACGCTATTGGAGCTGGAATTACCGCGGCTGCTGGCACCAGACTTGCCCTCCAATAGATCCTCGCTAAAGGATTTAGACTGTGCTCATTCCAATTACGGGGCCTCGAAAGAGTCCCGTATTGTTATTTTTCGTCACTACCTCCCCATGTCGGGAATGGGTAATTTGCGCGCCTGCTGCCTTCCTTGGATGTGGTGGCCATTTCTCATGCCCCCTCTCCGGAATCGAACCCTGATTCCCCGCTACCCGTTGTCTGCTCGGTAAGCCGCTACCTTACCGACTACATGATAGGGCATACGCTTGAAAGATACGTCGCTGGCCTTGAAAGCCGTATTGCGATCAACTAGATTTATCCAGAGTCACCACAGATTTCACCGCAACGTTGCCGCCACGGTTTGGTCTTGGTCTAATAAGAGCGCCCGTCCAGCTCTCGCCGTCTGGGCCTGTTTGCATGTATTAGCTCTAGGATTACCACAGTTATCCACCCAGGCGCCACGTTAGTAACACCGAAGACGATCTTGGAAATCACGTATGATTTAATGAGCCATTCGCAGTTTCACTGTTCAAGAGTGTGTACGAGCACGTGCATGGCTTAATCTTTGAGACAAGCATATGACTACTGGCAGAATCAACCAGATAGGGTAGCAAATCGCGTATTCAGGAGCCAAACGATAAGGAACCCTCTTCGCCCTATTCAATCCCACGGGGCGGCTTCGACCGCTGCCGCAAGGCAGCGGACCAGGTCACGTCAGTAACCCGTTTCGGTACGCCAACAGTTCCTCCTGGGGCACAGGAGACGGGCCAGGCGAACGAGCTTGCGGCGCTGCACTTAAGCACAAGGAGTCTGGCCACACCACAGGCCATTCTCACACCGTTTTACCACAACAGCACCGGATCGCCACAGGTAGCTAAACCTGGGCGCAAGCCCCTTGTCAAACGTCCGGCGCACACCAGTCTCTATAGCTAGACCAGAGGAAGTCGCATCAAGACAAACGCATCTAAGCGCCTCTTGTTATCTTGGTGGCAGGCAGAGCCCACCGATCTAATCGCTATCCGCAACCCCCTTGCGGGGACGGACTTACCAGACAGTCAACAGACATTAGGACTGACAGGGGCTCAACCTTGCGGGAACCCCCCGCCCTGCACTGACACTCGCACTGTTTGGCTATCAGTGAGCGAGCGCCTAAAACTAGAACGCAATTGGCTTGCAACCCAAGACGTCGCGCAGACCCGACACAGTGTTCAGCTATCAATCAAGGATGAGGACGGCGGTAAACCTCAACAAAAGCCAAAGTTACACCTATGCCCAAGCACAGACCATCGATACGCGCCAGCAACATCTGCCTGTCAACCACAGACGCCGAGCCTTGCAAACCCGAAGCATTTCACTGATATGCCATCACTGCTAGTTGCTATCCTAGCCGGGGGATTTCCGTGAGGTAGACGTACAGCCTACCCGCTCAGACCACGAAAGCAAAAACCATGGCTTAAGCTCTCTAGAGGTCCCCCCTTATGTATGCACCGACACGATCTCTCTGCCTGCGCTCAATTGCACGAGAATAGTGGCACAAAAAAACGAGATTTAGACAAAATTGTTTTTTTAAATATTAATTTCTCGGAAGCTGGCACATAAACAATTCTGAAATTTTAACACATGACAGTTCTTGACAGGATCTAACTGCTGTCTAAATTTGAAATTGGTACTATACCGATTTCGTCTAGAAAACGCAAAAATATTGAACTTTTTGGTCAAATTTTTTTTTA
>Ga0308003_1000437_pt1 | contig 19712 bp, 20 predicted proteins | sample Neamet36_FD_203159 | JGI IMG/M metagenome (GOLD analysis project Ga0308003, IMG submission 203159) | Marine microbial communities from water near the shore, Antarctic Ocean - #36 | ecosystem: Environmental > Aquatic > Marine > Unclassified | place: Southern Ocean | collected 2014-06-06
AAGTTAAAGTTACACTGACAAGCTGTGGGCCCTAAAAACTGTAGAAAATCATAATTTAGTGATAATACAAGCACCACTGCATATAACCCTCCATAAGAAAGTATTTGCACGTATTTGTAGGTTAACGATGAGAGTAAGCGGCCGTAATTGGCTGTTTTATTAGATAGGCTAACAGAAAGAACAATTGATGTACCCCTAAAAGAAACTTGGCCTGCTCATGTCACAGCAGGCTCAACGGGCATTGATATAGGAAGACTTCAAATTAAGCCTTACAGCATTTTCTAAGTAGAGCTAATAATGGGTGCTAGGGTTTAACGCAGGATGAACGAACGCAGCTTATAGCGTGGCTTTAGTGTGCTTAATCGCTGTTGGAAGAAGTGTGGTGTGGAGGCTAGGTAATAACTAAAGTAGCAAGCATTCTACAGATGATCATACTTGGCCAAGGAGCGAGGCAAGGGCTACGGCGTTTTGGGTGCTAACAACTACTCGGGTATTCGGGTGAAGCCTAAGCCACCCATAGGTCATAATTCATACCGTTTTTAATTGTAGGTAGTAGGTTAGTTCTGTTCTCATCACTGTCTGCAATTTCTGCTAATACTCGCCCACCTGTTTTATCCTGAGCCACAATGGTAGATGCATAATAGTCTAAACCACCCTGATCGGGTGCTCGTCCCAATACATTGCGGTAAAACAAATTAACAACAGCCTCAATATCATTACCAACGAGGTATGAGTCATTGGTAGTGACATCATAGAGAGCCTGAAACTCTTCAGACCAAACAAATTCTTCAGCCATCAGCACAGCACTTGCACCATTATCTGCACGGTCTATCCAATACCCAAAACCAGTTTTCTCTGGAGTACGATTAAATGCAGCTTTGTAGGTACGGTAAATACCACCCGCACTGTTAGCGCTGTCAATGTCTAGAGCAATTGCGTTATCAGCAAATACAATTCGCTCTATTGTGCTAAAACTATCATTAGTGCTGCTGCTTATTTCTTTTATAGTTGAGTTGGTTTTGCCTACAGTTAGTGTGTAATTAGCCTGTGCAAGGGTGTACTTGAGTGTGTCTATCCCTGTGCCGCCTTTAATTGTATCGGAGCCACCGTCTGCAAAAATGGTGTCATTGCCAGCATTACCTTGGATGACATTTCCTAACGCATTTCCAGTTAGAATATCTGATCCTGACCCACCCAAAGCATTTTCAATTTCAATACCATATGCCAAACCTAAAATATTTTCATAGGACCAGCCGCTATTCCCTTTGATAGTGGAATTAGTTCCGCCATTTAAGTCAATAACATTGTTCTTACTGAAATTACTGAAATCTAGAGTATCTTCTCCAGATGCATCCCACAGCGTTTGGATAAAAGGTGTTTCTGGATCAAATGTATGGATTGTATCGCCAGTATTATGAAGTGTATTCGCGCCGTATAAGTGCTGCAATGGCGCTATATCGTATACCATCGGGGTAGATGCTATTGCATATAACATCCCGTTAACAAAGTATTCACTTAATCCTTCTGTTGAATAGTTTTGTGACATAACAGAATATTCACGTGAGTTTTTACCTTCTTGAAAGACTATGCTTTTATTGTCATTAGGGTGTTCTAGACCGAGAGCATGAAATATCTCATGATAAAGCACAGTTAAATCGCCGACTGCAGTTACTGATTCAAGAGCTAGCCCTCGACCAAAATTTGACTCTGAGTAGTTATGGTTGAAAAAAATATCACCACCTCTCGGCTGCCAGTCAGGCGGGTCACCAACTGCATTAATACCTGGCCGATGGTTACCTGCCGCATCAGTAATAGTCTTTAAAGCAAATCTAATGGTGCCAACTTTATCACTAGTCTCCGCAACCTCAACGAAAGTAACGTTGATGTACTTACTCACTTCTAAAAGTGCAATGCGAGTATCTGCAGCCTGCTGGGAACTAAATGACGTTGCAGTTACCTCTCCAACATTATCAGTATAGTTGAATGAGGCAGATGATTGGCTCAATCCAGGAAAGCTGTAGCTAATAACTGTCGAAGAATTCACTGAGTATTCATTGGTTAGATATGGATCGCTGATCCACTTTAATGGTTGACCGTATTGGTCATTAAATAGTGCGTCAATGTACCACTTTCCAGATGCACCTATGAATTCAGTCTGTTGGCCTGACACCAGGTAGGTTTGTTTATTTAAACTATAGGCACTCATTTATGTAACTTTTCTTTCTAAAGTTTGTAGATACTTAGGGTTTAAAAGAAGGGTGTTGAACATCAAGTCTATTTTGGTACAGTCCCATAATGAAACCAATTAAAACACTACTAACCAACCTCTTCATATCACTTCTGTCATCTCCTAACTGGAGTGCGACTCTTGATGATTTAGTTGCGTAAAATGGGGAATGAGACGATGAGTAGGGCACTTTTAAACAGACATTCCTGCTTGAGGGTAATGTTGAAATATCACTGCTGTGCCGTCAGCGTTAATTATATAGGCATCGTATGCTTCACGCTCATCTTCAGGTCCCATCCCGGGCGAGCCGTAAGGCATTGCTGGCACAGCTAGACCTAAAGCATCAGGGCGGTCTGTTATGAGGCGTTTTATGTCGCTGGCATCAACGTGTCCTTCGATGAAGTACCCATCAATTTTAGCAGTATGACAGGACATCATATCGTTGGGGACGCCACTCTGAATCTTAAATTCAGTTAAAAAGCTACCAGAGCGATCTTCAGTAGTAACATTGAAACCTTTGCCTTTTAAAATTTCGATCCATGCATTGCAGCAACCACACTGTGGGTTTTTAACTACGTGTATCTCAGGGAAAATGCCGTCTGCTAGGGCAGCCAACGGAGCAGCAACTATATAACTTGATGCAAGTATTAACAATTGCCGTCGGCTTAACGATAATTTGTTCTTCATTGCTAATTTTCTCAACATCATGCTATTTAATTTGTAAGTCATCCTAGCACATCCATAGTATGAAAGGATAACCGATGACTAGTGCGAAGACAGAATGTGACATAAACACTACTGTGGATATAGTGTTTTAGATATAGGAAGATTTCTGATTTAACGCCTTACAGCATTTTCTAAGAAGAACTAATTATGGGTGCTAGGGTTTTAGCGCTGGATGGGCGAATGTATTTTAGAGTATGGCTTTAAGGTACTTAATCGATATTAGAGTGGGGGTGCTACTACCAAATTATTACTCACTTTATCTAACACCTGATGACTTAGTTACTTTTAGTAAGGTACATAATAGGTTCTAGGCCCCACAAGAGTTGGGGTTAGGTGTCGGGCTTAACCCACCCATAGGTCATAACTCATACCGTTTTCAATTGTAGGTAGTAGGTTTGTCCTGTTCTCAGCGCTGTCGGCCATTTCTGCTAATACTTGCCCACCCGTTTTGTTCTGGTCCTCAATAGTAGATGTATAATATGTTAGACCGTCTTGATCAGGTGCTCGCCCGAGTACATTGCGGTAAAACAAATCAACAATTGGTTAATCAACCAATAATCATCAGTAGTTGATTGTGTTTGGGCCTTGGTAAAAATCGATATTGCCGGGATCGAAATACCTTCAATTCCAAAGGACTCTGCGTAAGCTGATCCTGTCCAAACTAGCTCTAAATAGGCGTTTGCAACTCCGCCAGTAATAACCGTATTTTTGCCCGGAAAGAAGTATTCGTCTGAAACTGCAGTTAAGTTGTAACCTGCGATTACGCTTGCTCGATTACTGCTACCTAATGTCCAATCTACTAGATATATGTCCGAATATCGCACTCCGTTATAGGTAGCATTAGTGTTAGTGTAAAGGTTCGCATTATATGAATTATAAAATAGTCAGCTTAAATCAATGTGGTCTTGATCAAATGGATAATTAGCAAAAATATTAGACAAAGTCATCAACTCTTTTTGAAATTACAAGAGGCTTTAATAGAAGCTTCATGTTAGGGGAAGTAAGGAAAACAGGGACTGCAGTAACAACCAAAAAAAGCAGTGGCTTCTAGAGCAGTCCCCAAAAATGCAGTATTAATTGATTCTGGTAAGGAATCATGACCACACACATAAAAGTATTAAATAAATACTTCAACCACTTTAATTTATCAGTAAGACAAGCACCACGGTATATAACCATCAATAAGAAGGTATTTGCATATATTTTGAGGTTAACGATGAGAGCAAGTGGCCTTAATTGGCTGTTTTATTGGGTAGGCTATTTCGGTGAACAGTTATTGTTTAATTAGTAGAAAAACAACGGGCATTAATACAGAAAGACTTCAAATTAAGCCTTGCAACATTTTCTAAGAAGAGCTGGTGAACATTGGTGGCATTGCAGTGCTGGAAGAGCAAACGCAGCTTAGAGTATGGCTGTAAGGTGCTTAATCGATGTTGGAGTGGGGGTCGAGAGTGATGCCTAAGGCTTCAGCTAAGGACCGGGCTGGTCATGTGTGCGAATAACCTAATGTGATAAAATACACCTGACAGGTTTATCAAAAGGAAATCAACATGGCATCACATGGTGGCATGAGAGAAGGTTCAGGTAGGCCAGCAGGAGCTGGTAATAATGCAACCTCAGGGCTTAAGTTGAACCTGTCAGAGTTGGCTCGCGAGTACACCAATAATGCCTTAGATGCGCTGGTAGAAGTCACGCAATAAAGCCAAAGCGATTCAGCTAGGATTGCTGCTGCTACTGCGATACTTGATCGGGGTTATGGCAGGCCAACAAAAACCACATCGCTCGAAGTTAATGCGCCGTTTGCGCCTACAGAAATTCGACTAGTGGCTTACACTGGTGAGGCTTAAGTAAATGAGTATCATGTTCTTTTTTAAAGATCTGATAAGCATAAGGGCAACATTCGTAATGGCCGATGTAAACGCCACGGTGGGGCTTCTACAGGGCCGATTAACCAAACCTTTGGCAAGCTGTGCGAAATAAAATTCATCAATGCCCAAATTTACAGGACACTGATGAATATTTAAATGCTACAAGCTCCAGATTAAATCAATGTTACGTTAGAATATCGCCACCAGTTGCACTGCAGCAACCACTACGAAGATTAGCGCAAAAACAAACTTGAGAACCGAGAATGGAATTGCTGTCATACCTGCTCCATAGGTCGTTGCTCTCATGCCATCATCCATGTCACTGACTAGGTATTGCATGTTGGTCATCATTCTAAAGATGGCAAACACGCCCGCAAAGCATGGCCCAATAACAGATGCAGCAACCACGTTTTCTTTACCTGAGATGTCAGCCAGCACAATGACCATCATGGTTGATAGTTGTGCGATGGTTAGAAGCACTGTAGCGATCAAGAAGTAGTAAAACGTACTCGTTTGTATGGCGGCTCTTAAATTTTGATCCATAGTTATTTTCCTTACCCCTTTAGGGCTATTATTAGTGTATAAACCAGTTTTAATGTTGTCTCCAACAACCCAAGCTTACAGGAAGGAAACTAAGAATTTTTCTGATTTTTAATCTTGATCACAGCCAATTCGAGGATCGATTTCAAAACATTTATTAATATCAACACTATATCCCGGTAGGCTAGCAAGATAATTAAACTTGTACATTCCTAAACAAACTACAACAAACACTACAAAAAATACTAAACCAAGGATAATAAAGATGATCTTTTTAACTGTCATGCTTTCCCCTATAACCCAACATCATAACCAATAGTTAGCCCTAAGATTAACATGCTCCATTTTTTGTTAAATCTAATAGAGTTGTTGAGATTTTAGAGTGTCACTTAGCCACTGTTTCACACTAATTTAACCTTATTTAAGGGTGATAGATTACTTTTTTGGTACACGGGTTGGTACATATTACGAATAGTTAAAACATACAATTTTCTAAGTGCAGGGCCTAAAGGACTAGATACGCCATCTCTCTGGGACGCCACTCCCCCTATTTTACCAGTATTATCTATTGACTACAGGGTACACCGATCAAGCAACATGCTAGCAGACATTACGTAAATCCCTTAAAAGGTTGACGCTGCACCACATCATTAGCCATGGATGCGAGAGTTGTGAGATCAAAAATTGGCAACCCAAACTCGGACTGCAAACGATGGGCATAGGGCGGCAAGTCTGTGCACTCCAATACCAGCGCACCAATATCTCGATTGGTTTCAAGTAGCTGCCTAACCACCGTTAAAAGTTCTTCTACGACCAATTCAAGGTCCATATCATTGCGTTCATTACGCAGTATTACACTGGCAAATTCCTCACTATCTTGTAAACCTGCAATAGCCACAGGCACATGATCAGCTCCTACAGCTTTTAAGTAGTGGCTATTTAAAACAGTTGAATCAGCAGTAATAATGCCCACCTTTTGTCCCGTCATTTGGTACGCCAAAGGCACCTGTATGAGGCTTGAGGCAAATACAGGAATCTTCACCGCGTTAACTAATGCAGGTTGATACAAGGCCAAAAAGCCACACGAACCAGTAATCGCTTTAACACCTTCTATCTCAAGTGAACGAGCTGCCTCCAGAATAGTATTTTCCATGGCTGGTGTGGGATGATAAAGCAAGTCAGGCACAGAGATACCCCGCAATATTTCATAACAGGTTGTGAACGGCAGACTCGATGGATTTTTGATGTGTCCTGGCGGCTTAGGGAAGTAACTTTCCAGTGATAGAACGCCGATTGATACACCACAAATATTTTTCCCACCAGAGACTTTAGTCATAGTCTTCCTTTAAAAGCGGTTAAGACGAAAATCGTTTAACAGCTTTTCATCAATCTCATGCGTTATCAACTGAGCAATTAATTTTGCTGACTGAGGAGCCATCATCATGCCATAGTGACTGTGCCCAAAGGCGACGTGTAAACCTGGCAGACCGTCCACTTTGCCAAGACAAGGCAAGCTATCTGGCAATGATGGGCGTACACCAACCCATGATTGGAAATCCGACTGACCTAAATCAGGGAACATTTTATTGGCCAAATTGGCCAAGCCAGCCACTCGCTGAGGGTTAGGAGGCGCATTCTTGTCGTCAAATTCTGCAGTGCCTGCAATACGCAGTCCGCCTTCCATTTGTGAAGCCACAAATTGCATATCCGCGTCCATAATGGAGTTGTTAAGCTGCATGTCAACGTCAGGGTAGGAAATGTGATACCCACGTTCATTTTCCATCAGGACTTTAACCCCCAGAGGGCGCAGTAAATCAACCGACCAGGCTCCTGCTGCTACCAACAACTGACTAGATGGATGAGATTTTCCATCATAAAAACAGTCCCAACCACCTCTCTCACTGGGTCTAATATTACCAACTTCATGCTGGATAAATTTACCACCTAAAAGCTGCACCTTATTAGCTAACACCTTCCCAAGGCGTCCAGGATTAGTAAGTCGAGCTTGGCCTTTGATAACAATTGCAGCGGCAAAATCAGTGGATAAAGCCGGTTCTAGCTGCCTTAGCTGTTGCCCATTGTAGCGCTCTATATCTGCACCGTTTTTGATGCGAATCTGATAATCTAAACTATTTAGGTTCGCATCTTTTTCATTCCGAAATGCGTGTACATAGTAGCTATCACTCAGTAAATCTTGAGCTCCTGTATCGGCAAGAAGCTGTTGATATAACGGAATACAATCACTTATTAAGCTAGCCATAGCTTGAGAGTTTTTTTCTACTTGAGTACGCCGCCCCTGAAGTAAGAACCGAGTGCCCCAATAGGCCATGCGCGGCAAGTAACGTGGCGACACGGCTACTGGACCTAATGGGTCTAATAACCAGCCAGGCACTTTCCGCCATAGCCCTGGTAATGATTGAGGCACAATCGACCAAGGTGAAATAATACCCGCATTACCGTATGAGGCTCCCTGCCCTGGCTCTGCTTTGTCGATTATAGTAACTTGAAACCCCTTTTGGAGTAATTCAATTGCTGAGCAAAGGCCAATAATTCCAGCCCCAATGATAGTAATATCTTGGCCACCAGGCCTAGGCAAAGTCTGCGACACTTTTAGATTCCTTTTTTAGGGAGAACCATTGCTGGGCGAAAACAAGTGCAACTATACATAAACCTACCAAGTCAGAGTTGCCACTTGGCGCCACTAACAACAAGCCACCTACTGCCATTGATAGGCGCCAAGCATGGCGCAATGGCGCCATAAAATAAGCGGCTATAGCTGTGGCAATAACAAATACTCCTAGAGCGCAAGTAATAGACACCTGCAAGAATGACCCGAGAGTGAAGTACTCTGGCAACACAATAAGCATGGTCGGTGCATATACAAACACCATGGGTACTAATAATTTACCCAAGCCCAGACTGAATGCACTCATGCCAGTGCGAAATGGATTTGCTCCTGCAATGCCTGCAGCGGCATATGCCGATGCACAAACTGGCGGGGTAATTTCTGAAATAACGCCGTAATAGAGCACAAACATGTGAGTAGCTAAGGGTGGCACACCTAGGTTTGACAGCGCGGGCTGGGCGACAGAAACCAACATAATATAAAGCGCTGTAGTGGGTAGTCCTGCGCCCATTAGAATACAGGCGATGGCAATTAACACTAACGACAAAAACTGTTGTAACGCGCTTTGGGAAAAAGCATCTATGCTCGTCCAGTCCAATAGTGGCGCCAACCAACTGGCCATGTCAGCGGCACTTCCGGTCACCATAAAGCCTAAACGAAAGCCAATACCCGTGGTATTAATAACACCAACAACAATACCTACGGCTGCACATGCGGCTCCTACCGGGAGAGCATATTGCACACCTACATGGAAGCTATCAAACAAGGCTCGAAAAGTTTGCAGTTTGTTACGATGAAGACAACCAATTAAAGTCAAAGCCGCTAATACACCTGCCACATTTGGGCTGTAGCCCCCCCCAGAATATGGGGATGCTTTCCAAAATATATAAGCCAACAACGCAAAGGGCCCAAGCAGCGTTAGCGGCTTAGATAAGCCACAAAAGCCCACCACAATGCACAGGGCTAAGCCAATAAAGGCAGCCATATTGGGAGAATACCCACTAAATAATACTAGAAGCAAAGCCACTAATGGAATGGCGGTGCGCCAGCCTTGACGCCAAACTTGCACAAATTTAGGCAATTGGTCCTTGGTATAAGTAGACAAGCCCAATCGTTTGGCTGTGTAGTGCACTATAGACATAACACCAATGTAGTGCATCAGGGCAGGAACAATGGCGGCAATCACAATGGTTGTATAAGGGACTTCTAAATATTCGGCCATTAAAAAGCTAGCTGCACCCATGATAGGTGGCGTAATTTGTCCCCCGGCACTGGATGCGGCTTCAACACCACCAGCAAAATGGGCTGGGTAACCCATCTTTTTCATGTTGGGGATAGTGAGCGATCCAGTAGATACCGTGTTAGCAATTGACGAGCCCGAAATAGTGCCAAAAAAGGCAGAGGAAACAACAGAAACCTTGGCTGGGCCACCAGTATACCGGCCGGCCAATATCATGGCATTGTCAACAAAAAATTGTCCTAGGCCCATTCGTTGAGCGACCACACCAAAGAGCACAAAGTGAAATACCACTGTTGAAACAACCCACAAAGTAACCCCAAATATGCCCTCTGAGGGGAAGTACATGTTGTTAACGAATTGATACCAATCAACACCGGGATGACGCAAGATTTGCACAGGAATATAAGGCCCTAAAAGCGCATATCCTGCAAATACCAAAATAATCATTGGCAACACGAAACCAATGGTACGCCGAGTAATTTCTAACACCGCTAGAATCAAGAAACTGCCAAGTACCACATCAATTGTACTGGGGTTGCCTTGACGCATAGTTTGTTCAGCAACTTGTATGCCAAACACATCAAAACCACGCCAGCTATACCACAAAAATAGCGCTGCAATAATGGCCAAAAGCATAATAGCCCAGTCATACAGAGGCACATTACCCGGCGCCCAAATAGATGGGCCTTTATACTGTAATGCTGAAGTTGTTTTTAATAAGGGGAAACCCACAAAGATAAAAAAGAATAAGCCTGATAAATGGATTCCCATATGTACATAATCTACAGGTGTACCGAATCCTGCAGTCCAAAAATGATAGAGCGCAAATAATAATGTTGCTAGATAAACAAACCGCCTGAAGCTAGGGCCATTATCACGCGTATTTAGGGCGGTATCGTATTTCTTTTCCAGTTCCTCTAGAGCCCCATTATCTATTTTTGTATCAAGTTGCATGATTGTCAGTTCCAGTGGGGAAGTTCATGAAAAAATGGGCCACCTTAAAAGGGCGGCCCAAACAGCACATTAAAGCAGCGCTAGGCTTAGGTTAGTCCTAGGTTAATCTAGCAATCCCATTTCACGATAAAAACGCTCTGCACCGGCATGCAATGGCACACCAATACCCGCTACGCCATCCAAAGCAGTTTCAACGGTTATAACCTTGCCCTTAGCATGACCATTATCAAGCAACTTACGAGCAGTTTTAGACCACATGGCTTTAGTTATTTGATAGATCAACTCTTCATCTTGATTTGCGTTGGTCACAAAAATGCCACTTACTGCAACGGTATTTACATCGTAGTTAACACCCGCATAAGTGCCTTTAGGGATGAAGGATGGGATGTAGTAGGGTACAGATTTATTAGCTTGCTTCACTTCGGCATCGGTGAAGGAATACAGCTCCATGCCTTTAGTACTGTCCAATTGGATCATGGCAGCAACTGGCGTGCCCGCTGCGTAAAAGTAAGCATCCAATTGGCCATCAGCTAGGCGTTCCGCACTTTGATTGTTGCCCAACTCAGCTTCGTTGATATTGTCACGGTTTACACCATGATCGGCTATGATCAACTCAACAGCTATTTGAGTACCAGATCCAGCTTGTGCAATGCCTACCCGTTGACCCTTGAGGGCACTCAAGCCAGACAAAGACTTACCCTTTGGCAGCACCAAATGTAGGTCCTCGGGGTATAGGTTAGCAATAATACGCAGGTCTGGTTTAGCATTGCCTTCGTATTTACCTACACCGTTATATGCATAATGTAAGGTGGCAGCGCCCGACAAACCGGCTTCCATTTGACCAGCCTGAATAGCGTTAACGTTGTGCGCCGAGGCATTGGTAGATTGGGCCATAGCCACTAATCCTGGTACACCACAGTTGCCGCCTTTATCACAGGCACGCGATCCTGGAGGATTGGATATAGCGTTAGCGATGATGCCACCAATGGGGAAGTACGTGCCTCCAGCACCGCCTGTACCAATGCGGAAGAAGGTCATTTCTTGTGCAGCAACGGAACCACTTAATAGTGTGCACGCCATCGCTACACCGGTGAGTTGTCGAAGTAGTTTCATGTGGGTAATCCTCTTATTTTTTGTTTGTAAAACAGTCAGTACTCACCGTTGTAAACGCTGATCCTACCTGTTCATTACATGATTAAATCATGTTGAATACCACTCTAGTGCCTACGAAATATAAACACAAACTCAAAAAAGTGTTATTATTAAAGATTTTATTTATATGTGAACTTATGAATATACAACAGCTTAAGGTATTCAGGGAAGTCATGAAAAGCGGCTCGCTTAATAGTGCCGCAAAAAACTTACATCGCTCTCAACCAGCTATTAGTGCGAGCTTAAAAAGTCTTGAGAATAGTTTGGATATTGTTTTGTTTAAGCGTGAAGGCAGGCGTTTGCTACCTAAACCCGAAGCCTACTATTTACTCACAGAAGCAGTAGAGATTTTGGAACGCTGCCGCACCACACAGCAAAACCTTTCCTTGATGCGTGAGCGAGTTCAAGGCTCAATTCGCATTGTATCTATGCCAGGTCCATCGTCATTTTTGCTGCCTAATTTTATCAGCAAATATTTGGTAGAAAAGGCAGATGTTAAAATTACTATTGCTACTCGAAGTAGCCCACATATTCGCAGTTTAATGTCCTCGCAAACCTACGATGTTGGCATTTGTGACATGGACTTTAGTGGCACGGATAGTGAACTTTTTAATTGTGTAAATTTAACCTCGGAGTGTGTTTGCGCTCTACCTGCTGACCATCCTCTAGCAGCTGAAAAGATCATTACTCCAGCTCATTTAAATAATGAGCCTATGGGGTCGCTACATCCAGACATGCAAGTAGTACAAAATATTAAAGTTGCATTCGATGAACAGGGTGCAGCCTTTAACGTACGCTTTACCACGCAATATTTTATACCTTTGCTTGAGTTTGTAGTCGCTGGTCAAGCCTGTGTGATACTCGATAAATTAAGCGCTCGAAGCTATGAAATCATGCAGCAACGAGCTACCAAAAAAATGGTTGTTTTCCGTCCTTTTTCTCCCGCCATAATTTATGGCTGTAGCATTTTAACAGCACCCAACCTGCCTATATCGTTGGTTTCGGAAGAGTTTTTAAATAGCTGGCAACAATATGTGCAGGATATTTTAGCTGGGACTGTTTAGCTTATTGAGTTTAATAAAGTTTTCAAGGACCACTGTTCCTGCTGGGATACACATGGGTCATTATAATTAGCCCACGACCATTCCCCAGCGTCCGTATCCAATATCCACGCCTATCCTTTCCTGATACATACACGGACTAAGCAACAAGTCATGATTATGAGATATAGGCATCTATAGTAAACGAATATCAGGTCGTAAAGAGCGGCTAACTATTGGCCAGTACCCAGCAGTTACAGTTGATCAGGCTAGAAAAATAGCAGCTCAATACAGTGGGGTTGTAGCTAATGGCCTAAACCCCGCAGTCGAGGCTAGGGCTATAAGGCAAGAAGTAACTTTGGGTGAAATGTTTGAAATCTATATTGAGCGCTATGCCAAGATACATAAAAAGAGCTGGCGCATTGATGAGCAGCGTTATAACTGCCATGCCACTAAGTTATCTTCGTGGAAGTTGTCTTCAATAAACAGTGGTGACATAAAAGAATTAGTACAATATGTAGCGAGCCATAAAAGACAAAATAGGCAGATCATAAATGGTAGGACGGTGGTCTCGAGGGCTGGTGGGCTATAAGATGCTTAATAGATGCAGGAAGATGTCTGATGTGGAGGTTTGATTGTAGATAAAGCAATAAAGGTTACCCAGCGCTAAAAAAGGTACTGAATATCACAGTAGGTTGTAAGTGGAAATGTCGACTTAGTGTTCAGATATGGACAGAATAGTGCTGCTAAAAAATAAAGCAGAGGCAGAATGTAGTTTTATTTTAATGCCGTGGATAAATTTTTTAGGCCACTACACTTTTTCATTAATAGAAGCACATCCATGTCCTTCTATTACTAGCTTACCGCTTTAGTGTCTTATTTGAGAAGCAACCTTAAAGCGGCTTGTTTTCACTAGACTGCCAAGCGTTAGACATAAGACTGTTTGAGGGCAAGTTTTCATCCAGTAACTTGCGTGCGGTTTCTATGCCTGCCACAGGAAGACCTTGTGGATCGAGTTTACCAATTTGCACGAGCACCGATGCTTGATCCCAGTAAATATGCTCGTGGTACAGCTTGTCACCACGGAAACAAACAATGGCTACTAACGGTATTTCTACCCTTTTTCCTGTGGGTTCAAGGCCTGGAAGCATCCAATCTATTTCACAGGTATGGGTGAAGCAAAATAGTAACTCGTCGACAATGCGATCGGTGCCGACAGTCCTGGAAATGGGAATTAAATTGGTATCCTCAGGATTCGAATTAACAAAGTGGTATTTATAGAATCGTTTGAGGTGGTCGTGGCCGACTCCTCCGGTCATTGTGGGAATATGGTTCACATAAGGCTGAGCCACCATAGTGGCCATAGTGGCGGCTACGTCACGGGTAACAAATTCATGTAAACAGTGGGTGTCCCAGAGCTGGCTTAGGTCGTAAAGAGGCCCCATTTTTCGTCGTAACAAAGATATGCTTCTTGAGTAGGCTATCAGTGCCGAAGGTTTATGGTAGCTATCTCGTTCAGGGGTGGCAAAGGCGTGGTCGACATTTGGATATTCATATATTTCTAGCTCTGGATTGCTAGCACAAGCCTTGGTGATGGCGCTAACAGCCGTAGATGGTGCAAATTTGTCTAACTCGGCAAAGTGCATAACCATAGGGCAGGTGATTTTATCGACCTCATCCAGGTTTTCGTCGATACCAACGCCGTAGTATGAAATGGCACAATCCACATTGGTCCTAGCGGCTGTTATAAATGCCAACTTTCCGCCTAAACAGTAGCCTAATGTGCCCACCTTGCCCACTTGCTGGGGCAGCGTTTTGACGTGGTTAATGGTATCTTGAATGTCCTTGATGCTTTGGTCAACATCGAACTTTTGGTAGTAGCCAAACGCGGTTTGAAAATCCTCTTCACAGTAGCCTAAATCCAGACCTGGCTGAAGGCGCCAGAACAGATCAGGTACTATTACGGTATATCCTTCCTCTGCGAAGTGGTCTGCCATAGTGCGCATATAGGCATTAATGCCGAAGATTTCTTGCAATAGAACCAAACCAGGGCCCTTGCCAGATGCAGGCACCGATAGGTAGGCTTCAAATTCACCGCCATCAGCGGCGGTAATCTTTATGGTGGACGTGGTCATAGCTTATTTTCCTTGGTGACGGCGTAACAATTTTGTGGTGGCGCTAGCGAAGTCACCAGGATTGACTGGCATAAGCCACTGTTTGAAACGGGTTAATGGATTCAAGGTCAACTTCATATCGACCAACAGTTCATCAATATGGTGAATTGAAAAGGGTATGATATTGGTGCCCTTACAGTGCTTACCGTCGGTGCGTTCTTGCATCCAGGCCAAACGCTCATCGATGATTTGGTTTTGCATTTTTATATCTGGTAGTTCGAGTTTGCCTGCGATTAGGTCAGCGATCCAAAGAGCACCTATTTCACAGTTGAGCTGACTAAAGAAGGAAGAGTTATAGCCGTTAAACGCCAGGTTACTAATCCCCACCGGAATCATGGATCGGTAAAGTCTAAAATTGCCTTCCTTATCGTTGATTTTGGTGTTCATGTGCGATTCTAGAAAGGGCACTGATTGGTGCCATCCGGTGCCGCAAATGACCAAGTCGGCAGGAATTGTGTCTCCATTATCTAATACTGCCTGTCCCTGGCCATCCACCATTTTAAGTTCTTTGATACTGGTGTTTTTGGCAACCTTAATGGTGCGCTTAGCTATGCTTTCAAAAAAACCTTCGGTTACTAAACTAACTGTACTACGAGCAATGGTTTCAAATGACTTTTGTGGGTGGAGCCCCAGTTCATTTAATTTACACTGTTTGGTGATGACCCACTGGACTTGGCTCAGCATAGACTTGCGGAGACCGTTGCCCGGGCCGTGCAGAAATGCTTCGACACCGCGTAAATGAATATATTTAAATAAGGCTTCACCCAGTCTCGTGAGCAATAAATATTTGTAATTTAAGACATTAAATAGTTTTTTCGGCACCTTCCAAATCAAATTACGAGCTACTACAGTGGTGCTGGCGCTGACGGAACTGACCGCTTGAGCCACATCGCAGGAGGACTTTCCATAGCCTATCACGGCTACATGCTGGTTACGTGCCTGATCGATATTTGTAAACTCACTGGTATGGCAGATCTGTCCGCCTTGTTCGATATACTCTTTTGCACCATTGAATGCTGGGATGGCTGGCTGTGAGAATATGCCATTGCATATTACCAGATAGTCAAACAGGTGATCGCTCGTCTGGTTCAGGCGAGTATTGGTAGCCTGCACGCGCCAGCGGCCATCTTCTTCTTGAGTAGTGCTGGTGACTAAGTGGTTGAAATTGATGTCGGCCAGTAAAGAGAATTTTTCACAATAACTTTGCAAATATTTTTGTACCTGCTCACCAGAGGGCCATTCAGGGTAATTTTTGGGATAAGGGAAGTCGGACAGTGCATAGGTAGAGCGTACGTTTTGGGTAGTGAGCCCAGGATAGCGTCGCGATGTACTCCAAACGCCACCAACGTCCTCTTCTTTTTCAAATAAGGTGACGGAGTGGCCAAAAGTTTTAAATATTTTGGCAGAGCTGAGACCAGCGAAGCCACCGCCGATAATGCCGATGTGTAAAGATTTCATGGGTACTCCTGTTATTTTTTTGGTTGAGTACTGCAAAGTGGTTATTAATCCATTAATTTTGGGATTGCTGGTTCGGATCCTTCTGGCCCCATGGTGCTATAACCACCGTCTACGCGAATGTCAGTGCCGTTGATGAATGATGATTTTTCTGAGCAGAGGAACAGTACGGTGTCGGCCACTTCTTCCGGGTTTGCCGTCCGCCCTTGCAGGTGGAACGGAGCTGCAACTTGGTCTGTTTTTTGACGATCACCGCCACTTAATTCGTCCATTATGTTGCTCCAGGTCCAGCCAGGGCTGACAGCATTGACACGAATATTGTCAGGTGCCAAGTCCATTGCTTGGCTCTTCGTTAGTTGTAATATGGCAGCCTTGCTTACGGGGTAAAGCCAACGGCCAGTTTGGGCTATGCGTGATGAAATACTACCAAAATTGACGATTGCGCCTTGGTTCTTTGCTAGTTCGCTACGGGCTGCTTGCATTAGCATAACCGAGCTTACTATGTTGACGTTCAAGGCTTGTAACCACTGTGCTCGTGTAGACTCCGCCCCTTCGTCCAGATAAGTGGAGGCGACGTTGACCAGGAAGTTGATACTGCCGCACTTTTTAAGAGAAATATCTACAAGGGCTTGGATGTCATCGTCCTTGCAGATGTCAGTGGCCACAAAAAAAGCATTTTTGCCTAATTCTTGAACTAAATCCTGACCGGCACCGATATTGATGTCGGCAATAACCACCTTTGCACCTTGTGCGATAAAGGCTCTAGCAATAGCTGCGCCAATTTTGGTGGCGCCGCCGGGTATAATAGCGGTTTTATTATTAAATTCTCCCATCTTCTGGTTCCTTTGGTGTTGGTGGCGTAATTGGCAGGCTCTGAGTTCAGAGCGCCTTGGTGTGTGCGATGGCTTGGTCGTACAGGCCGGTTAAGCGCGACAGGGTATTGGCCGCCGCTTCTAGCTCAGCTAGATCAATTTGTCCGCCTAGCGACTGGATGAGTAATTGGTTACGAGTATCGGCATAGTCGGTGGTGATGGAGACGCCTTTTGGGCTGGCTAAGTAGGTTGTGTCTTTGCGTGAGGAATTGTCTTGCTTACTAATTAGCCCTTCCTTAGTTAATTTACGTACAGCGTATTGCAAGTTGGAAACATCACTACGATTTAGCATACGTGCGATCTCGGTCAGTTTTTTGGGCTGATCATCTTTACGTATGAGGTTCAATACGGAAATATCTTCCGCTGTTAGCCCAGCGTCATCGATACTGCTTATACACGCTACTTTCCAACGGAAATAGGAATAAACTAGCCTTTCGACGCCAAATTCAAGTTTGGTTAATGACCGGGAAGGCTCGCTGTTACTGAGGTGCCAGTCGTCAGGTTTTGTCTTTTCAAACATGGATATAATGCCGCTCTATTGATCAATATAGCTTGACGTTATCAAAATGTAATGTAATTTACAATGCAATTTATAATACAATTTACACTATAAAGCTTACTTTAATTGTAAGAAGGTGCGGCATGGGTGAAAATAGGTGGCTTTCAAATCTACCTTATTAGTAGAGATGTTGGAAAATAGCGAGCCAGTAGAGGTGAGAAACAATTCAAAAAAACAAGAGCAGTCTCTCCGTCACCAAGAGAGACCGAGGTCAAGTAGTTATGGATGTTACTGCAGAGGCTTGTTCGTACCCTTAGACTGGTTTTTGTTGAAAATCACAGGTGGCAAGAAACAGTGCCCAAGGCTAAATGCGTGTTAAACGTCAAAGTGGACAGTGCGTAGAAATGCCCACGATGTCTCTGCCAAACCTACTTGACCCTTATGGTAGAGGCTGTCTTGCATCAGAATATGTTAAAATACACTTATTATGGTAAACGCTCTGGCATAGTAAAAGATTTATCAAAAGGAAATCAAAATGGCATCACATGGCGGAATGAGAGAGGGTTCTGGTAGGCCGGCAGGAGCTGGTAATAAGGCTGCGTCAGAGCTTAAGTTGAACTTGTCTGAACTGGCTCGGCAACATACCAATGACGCTTTAGATACGCTGGCAGATGTTATGAAATCAAGCCAGAGTGATACAGCTAGGATTGCAGCTGCTACTGCGATACTTGACCGAGGGTATGGTAGGCCATCAAAAACTACATCGCTTGAAGTTAACGCCCCTTTTGTTCCTACTAAAATACAACTGGTGGCATACACTGGTGAGGCTTAAGTGAATGAGTATCTTGTTCTTAAGCTATTGCGCTGATAAACCACTAAGCGTATAGTTTTCATGTGTCGTCTATGTTCGGCACAAGCACCGATTTGATCCAGATTGCGGGGTGCTATATAAATTACTGCTAAACCGGCCCTTTCTAGAGACCCGATTTAGCTTACGCTGAGTTGGGTTTTTTATTGCCTTTAGAAAAATGTTTTAAACAAACTTATATGGGATGGGCTTATGCTAACAGAAAAAGATTTGGCAACTATGTCACTAATAACAGTCCAGGGACTCAAGGAGCAGTTGATGATGCAAGAAACTCAAATCTTAACACTTGTTCGCCCAGGAGAATTGAGCCTGTCGAACCAAATTGGGATGAAAAAGGCACGCCTGGATGAGATTGCTCAGGACTTAATAGCGGAAATAGACACCCTTTTTTTAACAGAAGTTAACCTGGAATAGATGCAGGTCAGAACTTAAAAAATTGAATGCGATTTAACCTTACTTGCGGCACACAGCTAAAAAGGAACGATATTATGCCCGTCAGATATGTCACATACGCCAATGGTTTTACCGAAATATTCGGTGACGACAGAACCCCTGCAGAAGAACGCGAATGGCTTAGTAAAGCCAGCGGTGTTTCTAAATTTCCTTCTGCGAATCATCGAACGTCGTTGAAGCCCGAGGCCCAACCACCACCAATGCCTCAACCGGAAAAGAAGTCAAAATACCCAAAATAAAATTCTGTTTATAATCAAAGGAAAAATATTATGCCTGTCAGATATGTCACACACCCAAACGGTGCAATCGAAATAATCGGCAACAGAACCCCTAAAGAAGAGGCTGAGTGGTTTAGCCGACACAATAGGGTGTCTAGGTTTCCCTCTGCGAATCATCGTTCTGCCGTAAAAGCTGCGGATAAAGAATCGCCAAAGCTGGAGCAAGAAGAATAGCTACCTAAATTGCTTAATTGATGTTTGAACCTTACCCCCGCCTTACTCCGTGAAATAACAGACACAAAAAAGCCCAGCTATAAGCTAGGCTAAGATGCCCCAAGGTATTGAATACTATGGGTTTTCATATGGTGGGCCTGGTCAGATTTGAACTGACGACCAAAGGATTATGAGTCCTCTGCGCTAACCGCTGCGCCACAGGCCCGTATGGGAGCACGCATGATACCCGTGCTGGTGGTTTAGAGCAAGATTCAACATGCCTAAATCACTGATTTAATAGTCTCTTTTTGTTTTTGCACCATGATAGAGGATGTCTGAAAAGTTTTGGTTGGATTTGTCTCTTTCAGTAATGCCCTTGGTGTCCATATCGGTGTTGGGGCGAGCTAAATAGTTATGCCCGTCTTGGGCACAGTTACCACGTGCAGGGGACCAGTTATTTTGTCCGACATTTTGTGTGGCGCCAGCTGGCATAAAGGACTGTAAGGCAAAACCGATACGGCGTTGGTGTTGGCTTTGATTGGGTTGCGAGCCATGAATTGTCATTGCGTGATGCAGTGACATTTGGC
>Ga0308003_1000442_pt1 | contig 19570 bp, 4 predicted proteins | sample Neamet36_FD_203159 | JGI IMG/M metagenome (GOLD analysis project Ga0308003, IMG submission 203159) | Marine microbial communities from water near the shore, Antarctic Ocean - #36 | ecosystem: Environmental > Aquatic > Marine > Unclassified | place: Southern Ocean | collected 2014-06-06
CAGCTCCAGGAAGAAATTGCGTGGCTTTTGCTTCTCCACGACCACAATCTGCACCGTTACCTGCCCCACCACCTCCCTGACCTCCTCGACCTCATCAGCATCAGCCGTCCGCGCCACCACTCCACACTCTGCCTCATCCAGAACGCTGCATGGCGGCGTCGACTCAACGTCTCCGCGCGCCGCCATAGGGGCACACACAACCTCCACCTCCGTCTCAGTCATTCTATCCAGCTCTTCTCTTCGGTCCAGGGGCCCTTGTGACCAATCCAACACCAAAACTCTTCCCAAACGTGCACCGTGGCTCACTCTAACCGGCCGGTATGCAGAATATCGCGCGCGATCCTCATTTCCCGTTCATTGCTCTCGTCCTGGTTGTCTCCATCCAAACGAAAGCGGGCGTGTGGTGGTCTCAGAAGATACTACTGTTGTCAGTTCCATTGATACGGAGACAAGTAGTATTCTAGTTGTACCTGTGAGCAATGTCGTCGGCCAAGGCTCGGGACTTCAGGAAGGCCAAGGCAAAGGTGGGCAAGAAGGTTGACAGGGGCAATGTGACGACCATCAACCTCAAGTCGAGGAAGATCCAGATGTCGGCGCAGGTCATTGGTCAGGACGGCGAGAGCAATAACCCTCGCGACGTGCTGGACCGCCTGCTGCGCGTGCTGCAGCACCATAGTGTATCACAGCGTCACGACGGGCTCAAGGCGCTGCTGAGTTTCTTCCAGAAGACCAATGGAGCGCAGTTCTTCGTGCCGCTGGCCATGCCGGGCATCTTGGAGGTCATGTTTGATGGAGACGACGGGGTACGCTCTAGTCTGCTCGCGCTACTCAGCGGGCTCTTCATACAATATTCGTCCGAGTCCTTCGCCCCCGCGGCGGACATCATTGTGACCTATATGAGTAATGGCCTCACGAGTCTGAACATCGCGGTGCGCAAGGATGCCCTCACTGCGCTGCATTCCTTCGCGCAGCAACATGCCGTGCTGCTGTGCCCGCACGCACACCACCTCGTGGAGCGTATCATCTCCCTGTTGAGCTCCCAGGCGAAACTCAGTCGCAACATCGACAAAATGACCATGGAGAAGAAGATGGAGCTGGGGATTGGGAAACGCGGCGGCAAGGGCAAGAACTGTGGGATGAATAGTTTGGGCGGGTCCAAGAATAGGGATACTGACGAGGGAGGGAAGGGCACGCGTACCAAAGAGAAGAGGATGGGGGAAGGTGGCGGTAAGAGAGAGAAGCCGGGCGAGAGGAAGGAAACACTGTCCGTGATGATGCATGTGGTGCTTCTGCTGCTGCGCGCCAAGCGTAATGATGGTGCTGTAGAGACGCGCACCACGGGAGTACTCGCCCCTGCGGAGGCAGCCATGTTCTTTGTGGGCCACCACCACCCACGCACGGCATCTTTCCTGGCGGGCCGAGCGTCGAAGAAGAGTGAGGTAGGGCGGGGTCAGTCCTTTCTTGACTCGGTCAAGCTGCTGTGTGTGAAGCTGAGCGACATCTGGACCGGAATGGTGGACGACGGAGCCATCGACGTCAGTCAACTGGAGATGGCTCAGGAAGTTCTACGGGTAATGCAGGAACTTCCTTTCCACACCGTGCTGGCTCCGGGACCGCGTGCCGTCATGGAGGACTCTTTCTATGCCATGGTCAAGCCAGTGCTGCGCCACTTCCCCAACACGCTCAAGAATGCTGACAGTATCGCGACTGGCAGTGCGAAGCAGAGCTACGCGCTGAAGAACCTCGAGACCTGCAACCACCTCGTGTCGGAGATCGCCCTGCTGCTGCCGGTATCGGGCACTGGCACTGGCACCGCCAATGAGGAGTGGAGGGACGAGGCGCAGCGGGGCGTCAGCTCGGGCCTCCTGCAGATCCTGGACGTTCACCGTGTGCGGCTGCAGGAGAGCTTCGACAGCCTCGTCGCGTCGGGCGGAGAGCACGGCCTGAGTGCGCTGGCCGCTGCAAAGCAGGGTGTGCTGCAGGTGTTGAATGTGACGGAGCGTACTCTGAAGGTGGGCCCTGCTCTGGCTGGCCCGTTGGCCTCCTACTTGGCGGGTCTGCTGCCTGTGCTGGAGCAGGTCTTCGCTGTGCTGCTGCGCAGGAACGAGCTACCGGCCACCACCTCCGCGCAGATCTGGTCCCATGGCCTGGCCGGTCTCGTGTATCCCAGTCTGTCCCTCCTGGCGGTCCTGTGCAAGCTGGCCACCAGTGATAAGGATGAGGCAGGTACGCGTGAGCCTCTGCAGCGCGCGCTGTTGGCCGCCACGCGCGTATGTGTGGCCGTGCCCGACGCGCCAGTGGACCAGCTCGTGAGCGGCCTGCTCCTCTTCCTCGGCCGTGCCGCTGCCAGCGCCAGCGCAGAACCCAGCCCTGGTCTACGGGAGCTGTCTTGTCTCATCGGCGCAATGTTCGAGCCCGCTTTCTTCCACAGACGTTGCACCGACCAGGAGAAACTCAAAGTGCTAGAGTTGTGGTTCTTCTTACCCTTCGAATCCCTCCCTGACGCCTCGGTGACGGTACTGAAACTGCTATGTAATCATGAGGGGGATGCGGGGGCGCCTTCCGCCACGCGCACACCCACGGTGTACTTCCTTCGGCTCCTGTACGAGCGTCGCGAGCAGTTCGGTACCGCCGCCCTGGTGCAGACTGTGCTGGACGCCCTGGATGAGTGCGTGGCGGCGGGCGCGCGCGGCGCGGGAGCGGGGCAGGAGGCGGATTTGTGGCTACGCGCCACGCACGACGCCAGCGCCGTCCCCGTCCTCGCTCAGCTGCTGCGCCGACTGGTGGGTGAGGCCTTATCCGACGGCGATGATGCAGTGGGGAGCCTGGTGGTGACTTGGCTGTCCAATGGGTTTTCTGGTCCGCCGTCGCCGCGGGCGTCGTACTGGCACTGCGTGGCTGCTTGTGCCGTGGGCGGACGCTCCCTGACGTACTCCGGCCTGCACGCACTCGACTCTGCAGCGGTGGAGTGCACGCTGACACACGTCATGGCTCTCCTCAAGGGCGTGGATGTGCCCCACACCTGCTCTGGCTGGGGACGGCCGGGGCTAGTGGCGCGGCTATTGCAGCCCCTGGCAGCTCTCACGCGCTACGCGCACGGCGAGGAGGATGCCCGTGGGGGCAGTCTGCTCATGCCCCGCTCCTTCTTCCAGGCCGTGGCCGTGACTGAGGAGCAAGCTGTCACCGGCAACGCCGACGCCAACGCCAATGCCACTCTCGACGCCAACTTGCAGTCGCTTAGACTCGTCCTTTGAGTCTCACTAGGACAGAGCAGAGGGCAAAGACTAGACTAGGCACTTTGTCATTATATACTTTACCCGTAATCCATAATTACTTGTTTAGTTAGCTACGATCTTCTGTCCATCTCTCCACCCTGCGCATGCTCATCCACTCCTCTCTCGATGTCCTGTTTGCTTCGATCGCGCACCTCGGAACGACCACCCACATATCAACTTGACGTCCATTCTTCGTGGCCACGGCGCCTCCTTTGCATTTAAAATGGTGAAGGAATGTACAAAAGGATACAAGCCCGCCGCTGTGAAGGAAGATGAGGAGAAGCGCTATGTGAATGGCGAGTGGGATGACCTAGGAGGCTCTTGGATGGGCTTCTTGCGCAAGTGGACATTCGAGGTCACTGCGCCCATGATCAAGCAAGGTCTGAGCTCTCCACTGCAGTTTGAAGACCTCATGCACTTGTCTAAGGCGGACAGGGCTACAGGTCTGGTGGATAACCTCGCAGAACGCTTCGACGAGACTCCAGGCGCGTCTCCGGCGGGGGTGCCGCGGCTGGTGCTGGCGCTCATTTCCGCCTACTGGTTCGACATTGGGTGTGTGATGCTGCCCCTGACCTTTTTTGAAGGTATTTGTCGTATAGGGCTGGCCATGACTCTGCGCTTCCTGTTGGAGTACATGCAATATGCTGCCGAGGACGGCAATTACACACCGGTTTATCTGCTCGCAGCTACGCTTGGCTTCACCACCGTCGTGCTGACAGTGGTGCACCACGTGCTGTTCTTCTTCAGCATGCGCCTAGGCTGGCGCTGGAAGCTGTCCACCACGGGTCTCATCTACCGAAAGCTGTTTGAGCTCAAGTCAAGTGGCGGCATCACCACTGAGACGGTACGCCATGTCCACACCTCCAACACACCTCCAACACACCTAACACCAACAACTCCACACTACGCAGGGCAAGCTGACCAATCTGGTGTCGAACGACGTCTTCCGCTTCGAGAACTTCGCTGTCTTCGGGTGCTTCTTCTTCACGGCTCCCGTGGAGGTGCTCATGTGTCTGGGCATTCTCATCTGGCAGCTCAATACCCCCAGTGCCTTCGCGGGGGCTTTCATCACAGTAGCTTTCGTCCCTCTTCAGCTGTACTATACCAAGCAGTTCGCGAAGATCCGGACCATGACTGCCACCAAGACGGATAGTCGCGTGCGTTCCATCAATGAAGTGTTTGCTGGCATCTCGTGCGTCAAGAGCTATGCCTGGGAGGCACCCTTCTTCGACCGCATTACCGCGGCACGGGACTTGGAGACGGGCTCCATCCACAATGCCTTCAAGATAAAGTCCATCAACCAGGCCTTGTATTACTTCGTGCCGCCTCTAGCGGCCTTTGTGACCTTCAGCACCTACAGAGCGACCGGGGGAACGCTGACTCTCCCTCTCATCTTCTCGTCACTGGGCCTGCTGCTGGTGCTGCGCGCGAGCATTGGTCGCCACTTCACCCAGGCTCTGGAGACGGGCAGCGAGGCTTTCGCCAGCGCCAACCGCATCGATGCGTTCTTCGACCTGGCGGACACTAAGACGAGGGAACGCGGCTTCTTGATGAACAAGGACGAGGAGGAGGGCGGGGACGAGGGCTGTGTGGCGGCCCTTTCCGCAGACGACGTGGAGCTTGTGGATCAGCAGCCCAAGGGGCACACCACCGCCGCCAAAAATACCGACGCTGCCTCGAGCCGCGATGAGGACCCCCTGGTGCGGATGCAGGGCGAGTTCCGATACAGCGCCGTGGACCCCGCGGCCTTCGCCCTGCGCGGGCTGGATGTGCGCGTGGACCGTAAGGAGCTCGTCATGGTGGTGGGTAAGGTGGGAGCCGGTAAGTCGTCTCTCATGGCTGCGATGCTGGGAAACCTAACCTCTGGATGTGCAGGTAAGGGTGTGAGTGCGGATGAAGGCACTGGCACGTCCCGGAAAGTGACGTTGAGCAAGGCATATGTGGCACAGAGTCCTTGGATCATGGCCGCAAGCATCCGGCAGAACGTGATTCTGGCAGGTGCGGGTGGTGGGGGTACGACGCTGGCCCCTCTGGAGCACGAGATGGAATGGCCGCTGTACGCACAGTCACTGCAGAGCTGTCGGCTGGTGGAGGACATGGACGAGTGGCCGGCTTACGACATGACGGAGATCGGCGAGCGGGGGCTCAGCATCAGCGGCGGCCAGAAGGCGCGCGTGTCGCTGGCGCGCGCCGTGTACTCAGACCGCGAACTCATGCTTCTGGACGAGCCGCTTGGCGCTGTCGACGCGCGCACAGGCAAGGCGCTCTTCTTCGAGTGCATCCTGCCCCTCAGGGATGCCGGCAAAGGTGTGGTGCTGGTCACACACCAACTGCAATACCTGCCGCACGCCGACAAGATCGTTGTGCTGGACCAGGGACGTCAAGCCTTCGTGGGGACCTTCGCGGAGCTGGACAGGCGCCGGGCGGAGTTCGGCTACCTCGACATCCCAGCACTGGCGAGTAGTGCTACCGATGCTGCCAAGGGTGCTGTTGGCGGGCTGCGCAAGTCTCGGTCGGGCATCCTCGCCACGCGGTTCTTTGAGAAGTCCAAGAGTGACGTGGCACTTTTGAGTGAGCAGCAGCGCCAGCAGGCTGCCATCATCGTCGAGGAGGACCGCAATGTGGGCACCATTGAGGGGGGGCTGTGGTGGAACTACCTGCGGCGTGGCGGCAAGTGGCACGCGCTGCTGGCGCTGCTGTCGCTGCTGGTGAGCCAGGCGCTCATGCTCATGACGGACTACTGGCTACGCTGGTGGTCGGAAGAAGAGTTTGGCGACCAAAGCAAGGACTTGTACGTGTGGGTCTACGCGATTCTCGTGTCGTGCTGCATTCTCATGGGCTACCTCCGTGCACGGCACTTCTTCGCATATTCGCTGCGCACCAGTACCTCGTTGCACAACGATGCGCTCAAGGCCGTGATCCGTGCACCACTCACTTTCTACAACGCCAACCCCGCAGGGCGTATCCTCAACCGTTTCGCCAAGGACCAGAACCAGATCGACGAGCTCTTCCCGTTCATCGCCTACGACTGTGCGCAGAACATTTCTCTGTGTGTGTCCTCCCTCTGTCTCGTGGTGGTGGCCATGCCATGGGCGGCCGTGCTGCTTCCCTTCTTGGTCTACTACTTCATTAAGATGCGCACTGCCTACGTGATGAACAGCAGAGAGTTAAAGCGGATGGAGGCAGTCTCACGCTCTCCTATTTACGCCGACTTCTCGGCCACTCTAGACGGCATTGAGACGCTGCTGGCGTATGACTTAGAAGGCAAGATGGCCGCGCGCTTCAGCGGCCGCCTCGAAACCAATGCGCGCGCGTGGTTCTCTTTCCTCATGCTTAACCGCTGGTTCGGCTTCAGACTCGACTCGCAGTGCACAGTGGTGGTCATCGTTGCATCCCTCTTGTCTGTTGTGCTGAGCGAGCAGGGGTCCATTGACGTGGGTCTACTCGGCTTCGCGTTGGTGTACGTGCTGCAGCTGGGCGGCTTGTTCCAGTATGCGTGTCGGCAGTCTGCTGAGGTAGAGGACGCATTCACGGCGGTGGAGCGCTTGCATCGTTATGCTGAGTTGGAGCCGGAGGAGGGCTACGCGGACGAACAGGGGGTGCTGGTGACAGATGCGGATGTGGCGGGGAAGGTGAAGGTAGAAGGGACAGTGGAGGAAGCTGAGGACATAGGGCTGCAGCAGGGCCAGCGGGGTCGGCTCAAATCGGCCGGCGGAAAAGAGTTGAGGCTGGATGCGCTCACTGTGAGGTACCGTAAGGATCTCGAGCCTCGCCTCAAGGCTGTGGATCTGGTGGTGCCGCCGGGCACCAAGCTGGGCGTGTGTGGCCGCACAGGCTCGGGCAAGTCGACTATGCTGCTGGCCCTGCTGCGTCTGAACATCGTGACGAGTGGCGACCTGTTGTTGAATGGCAAGTCCCTTCTGACCGACTATGATCTGCAAGGCCATCGCCGCCAGTTCGCCAGCATCGGGCAGGAGGCGCACTTTTTCAGCGGCACAGTACGCAGTAACCTCGACCCCTTTGGAGAACACAGCGACGAGGAGTTGTGGGCTGCCCTGCATGACGCGCACTGTGGGTTCGTGGGCGAGAACGCCTTGAAGCTGGACGCGGTGGTGGCGGAGCGCGGCGGCAACTACAGCGCCGGCCAGGCACAGTTGCTGAGTCTCGCGCGCGCGATCCTCCGCCTCCGCACCGCCTCCATCGTCCTGTGCGACGAGGTTACTGCGTCCGTGGACTACCAGACGGACCGACTCATCCAGGACACTCTTCGCACTGCTCCTGCATTCCGCGACTGCACCATCGTGACCATCGCGCATCGGCTGCGTACCATTGCCGATTACGACACGGTCTGCGTGGTGTCTGCTGGCGAGGTGGCGGAGGTGGGGTCCCCCGCTGATTTGCTCAAGAACAAGGGCAGCCTCTTCTACAGCCTGTGCGAGGAGTCCAACGAGCTCGGAGATATCATGACGCTTGCAGGACTGTGAGTGAGGGCACACGAGTGTGACGATAATAGGGTATAGGCTGAGAGAGAGGTGGTATATCTCCCTCTCAGAGAGAACGTAGTTTGATGTGGTAGTTTTTCGTGTCGATAATCAGAAGGGTAAAATAAAGCATGTTTCTCGGTGGTGGTGTATTCCTATTTGGACGTTCTCTCTTTTTATGCGTTGAGTTTTATCGCCTCCTCCTTGCGCATACAAGAGCGCAGAGGGTCTTTCGCCTGCTGGTTGGGTGCCTTGCGCTTGCGCCCCGCCGTGCCGCTCTGGGTCCACACCATCGCGTCCATACTGGGAGGCGTGGTGGACCTAGCAGCAGCAGCTGCTGCTGCCGCGCGCGGGGCGGCGGCGGCCTTCGCTTTCGCCGACGACACCGCAGTGGCAGCAGGGGCGGTCAGGTCAGGGTGTCTCTCCCGCAGCTCAGCTACTGCGGCAGAGAGGATCTGCACGGCCTCACCCTCCCACGCGCCTTCGCCGTCGTTGCCGTCACTGATGGACATCACCACAGAGAGACAGTCTAGAGCGAGTTGGCAGAAATCCGCCCGGCGTACAGCCTCGGTGAAGTCGTCGGTATCCATTGAAGATACGTCAGCGGCACCGGTAGCCCAGGAGCTTTCGCACACCACGTCCCGTGAAGAGCCACCGAGGCGTCCAATGGTGTACTGCGAAAGGGACGCGCAGAGGTGGCCCAGTGCTTGCGACCACATCTTATGCGTCTTGGCGTCCGCCTTGTTAGCTTTGCGAGGACACTTGAGGACGAGCGAGTGCGCATGTGTGGAGAAGGCGGCAAAAGCGACGAGTGACAGGCGAAGGAAGGCTTGTATGTGGTCCTGGACGGGCGCGCGGTCATTGGGCGCGGCGGGAACGAAGCCCTGGCCCACGAGCGCCAGCAGCCCAGAGCCGCGTGCCGTATCCATGTGATGGCGACTGCTCAACGCGAAATGCTGCAACAGGCACGCGCGCAGCGTCGACAAGGAGAGGCAGTCATGCAACGCCTCGTCCTTGTCCTCGTCGTTGGCAGGCAGCACACTTGCGGCGATGAGCAAGCTGGCCGTGCTGGCCAGACTCAGCACAGTGCATTGAGAATCCTGCGTGGGCAGGACGTCGCTGCACCCTTCCACGATGGCGGGGAAGCGCAGCCACACGTGGTCGAAGGCATCGGCACCGCTCGGCTCGGCACCAGTCCACGCATCGACACCACCATTTCCCCTGGCGCCGGCCTCGGACGTGCCGTTGAGCTCCTCCAGCACGGCGATAGACACGGACGACCCAACGTCCCCGCCCCCGCTCGCCCCGGCCCGCCCACTGCTCTCACGGTCCCCGCCCAACAGGCGCACGTCGCGATTGAAGCTGACATGCACCGTCTCCTGCTCATCCACTGCCTGAGCCATGTTGGGCGGCGCAGGGGGCAAGGCACCGACAAGCCCCAACGCGAGCTCTGACAGGCGCGCTACCGCCGTTCTCGCAGCGTCGGGCGCAGGCGCAGGCGCTGCGTCGTCGGGCGCGGCGACGGCGCAACACAAGAGGAAGCTCGCCGCCACCATGCGCATCTCCAGGCGCGTGGAGAAAGACGCGCTCTGGGTGACGAGCACGGACAGCTCCATAAGGGTTGACGTGCCCCACACACATATCTTGTCCAGCGCCCTGGCGGCGAGAGAGCACTCCCACAGACACTGCACGAGGGCGCGCCAATGGTCCGAGTGAAGAGGTACCCCGCCCAGGGAGCCTCCAGCGCTCACCACCGCGTCCACCACAAGGCGCACACTCGCCATGATGTCGTCGAGACACGAGGACGTCCCGCCCTCGAGCGCGAGAAGCAGGTCGGCGGCGACACACTTGCGCAGCAGGCCCATCAGACGCCCCAGCAGACGCGGCTGGCGACACAGCAGGTGGGCCTGGTCGCTGTGTTCCACACTTCCCGTACGCACCACGATGTGGCTCAGCCACTGGTACAGGAGACTGCGCTGGAGAAGATAGCGCGCGCCCGGACGGATGCCCAGAGCCCGGTCGAAGACATCCAGGGAGGCCTGTCCCACACGCAAATCGCCACTGCCCGAGGGAAAGAGCACGGCGAGACGTGAGTACACGTTCTTGCGGCAGAGGTTGAGATGGTCTGCGTGGGACGAGAGCCCGTCCCGCATCATGCGCAGAGCGAATAGCCGCTCGGACACGTTCTCCTGTGCGTCGCCCTCCACCAGCAGGAGGTCGTACAGAGGCACGTCCTTCTCATCGCAGAAGGGACGAGAGAGTAGATACTTGCTCATCTTCGCGTAGAGCTCGTTGGCAGGGTTGAGAAGAATGGTGGCGGCGCGCGCCAGGAACACCGCTGTGGTGCAGGGTAGACTGGGGCACTGGGCTTCTCCCGCAGCGATCTCCGCATTAAAGACGGGCGAGAAGCAGTTTTTGGCGAAGTCCACCAGCAGCACCAGCTGCGGGCGTTCCCGGAAGGCGGCGTCCGCTTGCCGGCCCTGCCGCTTGAGGAGTTCGCTCACCATGTTGAGGCAAGCCAGTGCGTGTGTGCGCACAAGGCGACAGTCACAGGCCAGCGCAGCGATCACCACGGACAGGGCCCCACAGCGCGCGAACTGGCGGATGGAAGGCTTGCTGTGACTCAGGTGGAAGCCCAGTGCCGGCAGCCAGAAGCTGGGATCCAACACCTTGTTTTGTGCCAGTGCCGTGGCGTTGTCAGCGTCTCCGGTGAAAGGCAGGCTCCGCGCATCCGAGTTCACATGGCGCGCCATACCGTGCTCGCCATCAGGCTGCGGGCCTGACCAGCCCTGCAGGAGTTCACGCATCTCAGCGCCAGCTCCCTTGCCCGACTGGCAGCGCTCGTTGGAGAAGGGAGGTGGGTGGGCGGGGCGTGCGAAAGGGAAGGACATAAGGCTGTTCCCCACGGCCGTGGACGACAGGTGCTTCATGAAGGCACACTCGTACGTCGTCTCTCTCCCCGTTGTAGACGCCGATGCCTGCAAGAGGAAAGCCGGGGGCACGTCACAGTACTCCTGCAGCAAGAAACAGGTGCGCAAAATCGCGCGATCCTCATCACCGAGAGTGCCAGTGTACCCCTTCATGAGCGCACGCGCCAGCTCCAAGCCTTCCTCACGCTGCAGACGGTCGGCATCGCCGTCGCCGAGCTCAGCGGCGGCCGACACCAGGCGCAGCAGCAGGCGCACGAGGCCGGCGGCGCGGCCAGCCGTCGCGTCCGCCAGCACAGTGGCGAACTGCGAATGGCTCAGTGCCAGCCGTACCACTTGTGCAGGGCGCAGCAGGGAGCCGACAGGAGCCACGAGTGCGCCCACCACGCAGCCCGACACCAGAGTATCGAGCAGCTCCGCCAGCGCATTCATGGTGCCGGGGCGACCGAAGGCGGACTTGAGCACCAGCTTGAGCAGCTTGTTTACGCGTTTTGCCATCTTCTCTGTCGCCTTGGCCGTAGCAGCATCGGATTGGATGCACTCTTCGACCCTGGCGGCATCGAGCGACAAGGAAGAGACCTCGGTGAGGGTAGCCATGAGCTGCACCACGGCTGCGCGATCCTCTGCGTGTGCGCTGTCGATCAGCTCACCGACAGCATCCACGAGCGCACACACGGTGGCAGCCAGGCACTCCAGCCACGCGCTGGAGACACAGTCGTGCGTGTCGTCCTCGGCCAGCAGCCGCAGGAACTCCGGCATCACGCCCACCACGCGCGCGCTCTCCTTCTCTTCCGCCACAGGCACCGTCGCAGCAAGCGCGATCCCGCGAGGCAGCTCCACTGTTGTCTGCACGAGCGCCGTCGCCGTCGCTCGCACTGCAAGGGGCGTGGCACTGAGCATGGCAGCGCGCAGGGTGGCACGTGAGTCCTCGTCATCGTCGTCGTTAAGATGCATGTTCTGCAGCACACGGAGGTAGGCAGGGGTGCTGGCGCACCCCTGCAGTGCGAGTGCCAGGGGGAGCGGACAGGGGGAGTGGGCAGCACCGGCCGATGCAGATGAGTGCCAGCCCAGCAGGCGGGAGACGTGCATGTCGGAGATGCCTTTGCGCATCGCATCCGCAGCGGGCAAGAGGTACTTCCAAGGATCCCGCAGGGCAGACACATCGACAGCCACAGTGGGGGCTTCGCAGAAGGAGAAGGTAGCAGCCAGGCACCACAACAAGTTGTCGTCCTGCCAGTGCTCGTGCGGGCCGCGAGACAGATAGTCCTGCAGCACGCGCGCAATGACTGGCGCGCTGCCCTGCGTGATGACGGTCTGGCTCGTGCCGCGCAGCACCGAATGCGTCAGGCGCGTCATGTCGGCGCTCTCCTTGCTGCCTGAATGACTCGTGTCCAGCAGTGCCCAGCCGTCCTCGCCCTCTAGGGCACTGGCCATGAATTTGGCCTGCAGCGCCTTGTCCGCACAGAACAGCTGCAGCATCCAGCCGAGGGCGAAGGTGAAGGCATCCTCGCTCGTCGTCGATTGGAGCCCCGCTGCCACGGCGGTCCACAGCTCATGCCGTGCACCACTGCCCACACGCTTGCCCTCCTTGCGCGCCGTCATACTGCATGCAGCTAGCACCACAGGTCGGCAGCGCACGGCCAGGAAAGTCTGTTTGGCCGAAGCCTTGCCTTGAAAGAAGATGGCATTCGGCACGTCCAACGTGACGAGCACATCGAGAACGTGCGCAGATGCACCCGTCTCCTGCACCAATACCACTGCCAGCTCGGATAAGGCATCGGCCAGGCAGGTCTGCGCGTCCGTCACGGTCATATCCGCCGCCACGTGTCGAAGCAGCAGTAGGGTCTTGGAGAAGACGGAGACCTTGTCCAGCAGAGGGAGGCTCTTGAGAGTGGCGAACCAATCCTTCACGCGGTCTGCGGCCCAGAGCAGCACACTTGCGGCGGGCTTAGATCCGGCGGGGCCCTGAAGGTAGGCCACGAGCAGCACCCACCACACCCCAGAGGCGTGCAGGGCGGCCAGCAGAGCAGGCTCCACACCTTCCCCATCAGCACCGAGGGCCTCTACCACCACGGCCAAGTGGGCGCCCAGCGCCACAGCGATACGCGCACTGATGCGAGGGGCCCCACTCGCAGCCACCGCGTCCTCACCGTCACCGTCACCATCGCCCTCCACATCCATGGCTCGCGCACTGCGTCTACTGCTGTTCCCGCGGCCGCCCCTTCTATCTCCCTCCCATAGGCGGAATACAGATGCCCACTGGCGCTCCGAGGGTGTCACCAGCTCACTACTGCTCATGGCAGTGACAGTGGCGGCGCCACTATTCTTCCCCTTCCCCTCCACGGCCACAAGGCTGCTCAGAGCTGCAGCTGCAGGCCACTCGGGCGCGGTGAGTTTCAGCAGTGCCGCAAAGCCCTGTTTGTTGCGTGCGTGGGCGACGAGTTGTACTGCCACGTCCTGCACCACTGCAGCTGCATCCGCCGCAAAACCCGATCGGAACTTCTTGAAGAAGTCCTGTGCCGACTGTCCCCCCGCAGACACGTTGGTCTGGATCTGCTTGGGCAGGTCGCATAGGAAGAGAGAGAGGTCACACATAGCCAGGCGCAGCCCGGCGACAAGCACGGGAGACGCCGGCATAACTGCATACGTCACCGGCAGATCGGTGCTGCCGGCATGGAGTCGCGCATCAGTGTTGGCACTCGCGTCTGCCATGGCGCGACACAGAGGCGTGTTCCATGCGGCCGCCACACGCAGAACGGTATCCACCAGCAGGATAGAGTCGTCCTGGACGTTCGTTGCTGCGACCCATCGGCCGAGCTCCGCGCTGAGTTCCAGGTCGTACACATCATGGCCAGCGAACAAACCGGACTGAGTTAGGATGGAGCGGACAAGAGCACGTGCCGCCGCGCCGACGTCCTTGGCGGCGTCGGTGCAGTGACACAGCAGAAGCAAGCGGGCGAGGGAAGAGCGCTTCACGCTGTCTTGCCAGCGCTGCGCCACCACCACGTTGGTCACGATCTTGCTCGTCTCTTCCCTGGTACCTAGCCAACGGCACCGCTGCGCAGTGGTGCCAGTGCGTAAAACACGCAGCACCACCAGCGCCAGGCGACACTCTTGCGCACCGCCCACCGCCACGCGTTCCATGACGTCCGAAGCTGACTCCTGCAGCCCCCAGGGAACCAACTCGTCGAGCAGACGCATCAAATCAACGCCACCGCGGAGCACATTACTAGGTGCCAGGCCCACATACTTGTCCAGCACCCGTAGCGTGAGCTCTAGGAGGTGCGCACCGACCTTCGCTCCCTCCCCCCCCGACGCCACGAGCTTAGAGGCGTCGATGCGGAGTTTAGTGAGGGAGTTCACATCGGGGATCCATTGCACCAACGCACCGTACACCAGGGCATCGAGACGACTGTTGCGCCGCACCTCGGCGAGCATGCTACTCACGCGCTGCAGCACTGCCTCCAGCAGACAGAGCGCCTGGCGCTGCAGCAGCCGGTTCGAGGAGTCCCCCATAAGCTTGGTCAGCTCACGCTTAGTAAGGCCCGGTGGGAAGTGGGCCCCTACAAACTTGTGAATGTACGCCTGGAATCCGTCTCCTTGCTTGGAATCTACGCTCAGGGCCGCTGCCCTGGCAGCCCCCTTCATGGTCGCATCAAGGTGTGCAGACTGCGTGAGGCTTGTGAGACAGGCGAGCGCGAGTACGACAGCAAGCGGGCTCTGCTTGGCCTCTAGCCACGCGACGTGCATTGCCCCGACACAGCGAGGGAGTAAGGTTGGCTGTGTGCGAAGCACAGACTCACACAGCTCCCGCTGGCGCAGGTCCCCCTGCGGATTCGCGTGGCGGAAGAGCCCGTGCACACACCCAAAGAGCGGACCCATTCCACCCGCCGCACGTTTGGTGCCCGGCCGGAGAGCCTCGTTCAGCTTGTCGTAGAAGTGCGACAGGAAACTGTGAGCTAGTTCCTGCACGCGCTCTGAATCGTGGCTGTACATAAAGAGCAGGCGCTGTAGCAAAGTCATGTCTACCAGCGAACAGAGCGTCTGAAGGGACATCTTGGTCGAGAGGCGCAGCAGCCCGCACAGATACAGCTCAATGCCGGCTACCGAGTCCTTGTATAACGAGTCATTCACCTTCCGTACATGCGACTTGGCGTGGAGCAACGATGTCCACGTCTGCTCGTCTGCCGCACCCATCATCTCTAGCGTCACGAGAACCAGCAAGTACCTCGCGTCAGTCTTGAGCTTCGGGTTCCCACCTTCAGTATTCTTGGTGTTGGTGTCGTCCTCGTCGTCCTCACCCTCCTTGGAGCCACCCAGCACGAAAGAGACAGCTTTACCTTTCTGAGCCAGGGACCCAAATACAGGTCCGACGAAGCCCAGTCTGCTCTGCACATCCAGGCAGTTCTGCCTCGAAGAGCGACACATGGCCAACACCAGGCCCAGCGTCGCATGCACCAGCTCCGTGTGGCCCGACTGCAGCTGGCCCTGCAGTGCCTTAGGAAGGTCTGCGAGCACCTTGCTCGTGACGCGCGTGCAGAACTCCTTGTGGGCATGCACTCCCGCCGCGCAGTGGAACATGGCCGCCATGCACCCTGTGAGCGCTACGGACAGCTGCTTGTCGCTCTCCCTGCTGGGAAGCCCCCACAGAATGAAGAGCTCAGACGCCAGGCTGGAGGACTGGATGTAGCTCCCCAAGAGACCCGTCGTCGTCTTGGCACCCCCAGCTCCACCCACCTTGTAATTCAGGTCATTATCTAGCCCCCCCAGCCCATGCCGCCCGTAGTAGCCGAACGATTCCTCCGCTCCGGCATCGCACAGAATCGTGTCCTTGAACACATCCAATCCCGTCGCCACGATCGCCGGGTTCTCATGGTTCAGCACCACCTGGAACTTGGACACGTTCATGTCCTCTGCTCCCTTTTACAGAACTCAAACACCTCCTCCAACCGAAGTTCGAGTCTGTCAGCGTGCCGAAAGGTTGTGAATAAATGTTGTGGTCGGCGAAACAGTGAGGGTCGCGCATGCTGCCCCTCCACATCGCGCGTGAGAGGCACTCGGTACGGAGAGAGGGGACCCGTGGCTCTCGCGAGGCAGAGTTAAGCGCCAAGATGGACACGGCAGTGGACCTGTTGAACAGCTTCAAGTCAGTGACGACAGCGAATGAGAAGTTGGTGGTGTTGGACCAGCTGAAGGAGGTGTGCCTCAAGGCGTCCCCGGAGTTAATTCCGCAGCTATGTACGGATATCTGCAACCTTTCAGCGGACAAGAGCTTGTTGATTCGCAAGAAGATCATCGAGGAGTTTGCGGGCAAGTTTGTGGACAAGAACACGACCACCATCCCCACCATTATCTCCATGTACAGCCACTTGGTGCATGACCGCAATGACAACGTGACACGCTCGCTTTCATTCGAGCTGGCGCGCACCTACGACAAGCTGGCCATGCATGTGGTGGGCATGCCGGAGAAGCAGGCGGCGCGCGCACAGGAGGTATGGCAGGAGCTGGAGGCCACAGCTCTCAAGCTCATTGGTCTCATCACTTCCGATCGACCCGAGCTCACTCGCACGCAGTGTATGCGGTTTGGGTTGGAGACCTACGTGCTCTTTGGCGTGCCTGTGCCCAAGGAAAAGGCGGCCGTGGTGGACCCTCGCAAGCGTGGAGCTGCTGCTGCGGCGGCCAAGGCGGCGGCCTCGTCGTCCTCCGCCAAGGCCGGCGTGAACTTGATTCCTCCCAAGCACCCTTTTCTCAAGAGGGAGGCGATTGAGAAGACTGCAGAGGACATCTTTGAAAAGATGGAGACCTGGGCACGCACGCGGGGCCCCATTGAGCACCCCTTCACACCCACGCATATGGCGCAGCTCACACAAGCTCTGGCGCGTGTGGGTGCGGGTCGGAGCAAGCTGTGGACTCGTTCGGCCGACTCCATATGTTATATGCTGCGCAATATGGGCGGCGGCGGGCTGAAGCTGGAAGAGCTGAACGACAAGTGCAAGGCACAGATCCTGAAGGAGGCGGAGAAGCTCTGCAAGGCGGGCAAGGCTGGTGCGGAAGATGATGCCGTTACTGCTCTGGAGAAGAAGAGTATCATGGAGGATCTGCAGGAGTGCATGGCAGCCGTCAAGGCTGGTGCTTGGCCGGCTGGGACCAACAAGTCGAAGCGTGCGCTGGTGGGGGAGAAGATGGGGGTGGCGGGTGCAGCGGCGGCAGTGGGAGACCCCCGTGCGAAGCGTGCGCGCGTGGCGGTCTCCGTCGAGGCGGCCAGTGCCATCGATGAGGACCCTGCCCCGGTGGACACCATGGGCAGTCAAGTGGAGTTGTCCGACAAGCTCGTGCGCTACAACGATCCAAACAAGAGCTTCGGAGAAGGTGCTCCGTCAGCAGCACTGCTGGCCATTCAGGCTACGTCCGGGCTGCACCGGCTGTGGATGGCACACGGGAAGGTGAGCACGCTGGGGAAGATGGCAGAGCGGGCTCATCTGCAGCTGTGTGTGCGTTCCACGCTCACTGTGGCGCTGGCGAGTCTCAACCAGGCGGAGGGCAGAGCGACGGCTGCAGTAGAGGTTATCACCGCGCTCCCGCAGACCGTACCGACCGCGCTGTCGAAAAACGTGGCCACGCACGTGCCCGTGCCGAAGCCCATCTGGTACTTCCTCTGCCTGCACCTGCTGGAAGTGGAGACCACCACCCCTGAGAAGCAGAAGGAGGGCGGCGCAAAGTACGCCCACCTCGACTACATCATGGCGCTGGTGGACGAGTTGCATGCGCGCGATGACGTGGGTGACGCGGGTGTTGACGAAGGGCTTTCCGTGTATGACGCTGTGTGCGTGGCACTGCTGAGTAGGCTACTCCAGCGCAGCAAGCTCCGCAGCTACATCGAGGAGTTCTTCCAACGCATCCCTCGCGTGCCGGCTTGCTGTTTGGCACTGCTGAATCTGCTGATGCACGCTGGTACCTCGGATGGGACACGGGCGATGGGTGGCGGTAAGGGCACCAAGGGCATGGCCATCAGCACCCTCTCCACACTCATGCTCACGGCGAACGAGTCCGCCGCGCGAGCGGCCGTGCGCCATCTGCTGCATGCGGCGGCCTGCGCCGACTTCGAGGTGCGTTCCAAGGCCGTGGCCTTCCTCAGTAAGGACCTTGTCATGTTGTCGGGCCAGAAGCAATACATGGATGAGTTGCGGCACAGCATCTGCTCCTTTGCGGTGGCTGCTGCGGCGAGCGCAGTTGGTCTGCACAGCATACAGTGTCGCACAGCGGAGCGGGACGTGGAGGGCGAGAAGTTGCCCAAGGATGTCAGCGAAGCTGAGGCCAAAGGGGAAGAGGACGGCGATGCGATGGAGACCGAGGAGGACTCCACTGTCGCCGCCGCCGCCGCCGCCGCCGCCGCCACCGCCGAGGAGGAGGAGGAGGAGGATGATGGCCGGCCCCTGCTTCTTCGCGATGCCGAAGCGGAGGTAGATCTGGACCTGCCCGCACCCCCTCTGGGCGAAGCGGCTGCCATGGAAGCCCACTGTCGGCGCATGCTACACCTGCTCGTGCAGCTGTGCCTGGAGCGCACTCACATGTTCTCGGCCCTTTTCGACATTTACGCTGTCGCCAAGCGCTGTCAGGCTCTGTACAGCGGCTCTGACACCTCTGCCCGGGATACTTACCACATCGTGACAGCCCCGGAGCCGTCGGTGAAAGAGGAGCCCGCGGTCCAAGGCGAGGAAGAGGAGGCCTCCGCATCTGCCGCGCCCGTTGTGGACCCCACTGATGGCTGGGCGATGGTGATCAAGGTCATCGAGTCTGACGTCAAAAATGTCATGCTCGCGGCAGGCACGCGGGCCGCCGATATATTTGACGTTGTGGCTAACACTGACCCTCTAGCCCGCCCACTGGTGGTGGAGTGCGTGTCCTATATGCACGATAACCTCGACGTCCCTGCGTCCGCGCGCATGGTATCACGCGTCAAGGCATACACAGAAAAGTGGTTCACTGCACCAGCAGACCTCTCGACCAAGGCGAGGCTTCTCAGTACCGTCATTTCTGGCGAGGAAGGCGAAGCGGCGTCGGAGACGCTGCGAGTGGTGGTGGATGCCTTCACGACAAACCCCAAGAAGCCAGACTCCGCTGCTCTCAGGGCCACCTTCACGCGTCTTGTGTGTTCTCGACCGCCCCTCATGTCCAAGGCGGCCCTGGTGGCGTGGCTGGTGCGCCGACCCGAGACGGAGAAGGACCGAGTCAAGCCTTGCATCCAGCTCTGTCTCAAGGAGCAGACCCTTTTCTCGGCATCGAGCTTCCACGACGCCATCACGGATTTGCTCACGGACGAACAAGCACCCGTGCTGCTGCTGTGGACCGCCATTATCGCAGCGCAGAAACACGCTCCGGTGAAAGACCTGGTGTTGGTGCGCAAGAAGGTGTGGCAGACGAGCAAAGAGCTGTGGCAGGGTGTGGTTGCGGCAGTCAAGATATTTGGCACGGCATCCAAGGCGGAGCCCACTCTGCGGGCCCTGTTGGGACTGCCTGCCGCCCAGCTGCAGCAGGTCATCAAGGTGGGTTCCGCTGTCAAGAAGCCCCTCGCCGACCTGCTGCTGCGCCTGTCTCCCGAGGAGCGAGAGGAAGTGGTCTCGGGTCAGTGGGCTGGCATCGCCGACGAGTCGGAGCCTACTCGTGCGGATAAGGATAAGATTATCAAAAAGGAGATCAGCAAGTAGGAATACCCCCACCCTTTTTACTCTTGGAGGAAGGGGCTCATCAATCAGGAACCTATTTCTCGGGGCCTCAGGCCCGACTGTCAGAGTACATTTTACTTTTTAGTCATTTTACTTCCGCACTTCTGCTATGTATAAGTAAGAGTCCTTTGGACTGAGCACTACTTCAGAGTCCTACGCAATAA
>Ga0308003_1000451_pt1 | contig 19177 bp, 3 predicted proteins | sample Neamet36_FD_203159 | JGI IMG/M metagenome (GOLD analysis project Ga0308003, IMG submission 203159) | Marine microbial communities from water near the shore, Antarctic Ocean - #36 | ecosystem: Environmental > Aquatic > Marine > Unclassified | place: Southern Ocean | collected 2014-06-06
CCAACCAGGTCTTGATCTCTAGTAATATTGTGACTGTATTCAATATCTTTCTTATGTCAAATGACATTAAAGAGTTTATGCCGGAACATTCAGCAGCAATGCTAGCTGATTTAAAGTACGGCAGCTATATGCTTACAGCATTACCTAGAATACAAGAGAAAGAGTCTATTGATAATGATAATTTCAATAAACAGGTAGAAGATGCATTCAAAAGAATCAACAAGGACCAACGTAAGGTTAAGATTTTTGCGATGTTACATGAACAACCAGACACAAAAAAAGAGAAGTAGTAACTTCCCTTAAATTAATTTATACCCACCCGTAACTTAAATGTTATAGGGTGGGTATTTTTTTTTTTACTTATTCTGTGTCTTGTTTAACTCAGCATCCTGTGAAGTATTACCAGAATCTTTTAGTAGCTGTCTTTGAACAGCTTTCGCCTCCTTCTGCTTGTCTTTAGCCGCTTCTTTATATATTTTAAATACACCAATAGATGAATTAGCCATAAATCCGTTTAGGTCTCCTTCTGCTAAAGCAGGTGTAGATTTAACCAGCCCCGATAATAAAGACCATGTGGCCCCCACAACAGGTGCTAACCCTCCTGAACCCGCAGTATCTAAAGAATTAAGTATATTAAGATCTTCAGCAGCCATTTGTAATCTTTGTATAATAGTCTTTGTATAAGGATCGTCCTCGAACATCTCGTATAGTTTTCTAAGTGCAGCACCTACTAACACAGACATTATAAAATGTGCAACTAGCTTATGCATATTATCCTTTTGTGTGATATCTAAGTCAGAGTATACCTGCTTAATAGATCTGCCTGTCTCGTCCTTTCTCATACCAGCGCTCCACAAAGTTTGCATTGTTTGTAGAATCCCTTCATCCATCATAGATGTGAATTCATACTCTCCTCCATTAGGGTGTCCTTCTATATCGACCCATGTGGTACGTCCTCTCGCTGTCGTGACATTACCTTGTTTAATATATACATCCTTTTTAGCTACAACCCAAGATCTAAATCCAAGGAAAACTCTTCCTAGAGATGTTTCTTTAGCTTCTGTTTGTCCATCCGCGCCTGAACTTCCATAGAGTCCTCTAGCGTTATTTAAAGCAGACCTAAGTTCTAGTTGTGATATTGCATTATTAGGAGGATTACCGTCTTCTAGCGATCCTTCACGAACTAGTTCCCTAACCATGTAATCATAGTAAGCCATCTGCTTCTGAGCTTCCACAGAATCAACAGAACGATCAATGTTACCATCACTTCCTACTATTAAATTATACCTCTTATCTTTAGTCCAGTCATATACTAAATTACCATCACTATCTTGACTAAATACCTCTAGACCACTCTTATTTCTTAATTCAGCTGTGACAGCCAAAGTTCTGAAGTGTTTGTAGGGTTGCGTATTCATGAAATATAGTACATCTGTCGCTGACATTCCACCAGACTCTAAACTATGCGATGCCGTAAGTCCTCCATGATCTGCGTCGTAGGTATGATAATGATCTGCTATTGCTGCTGCCATAGATACTGTCCCAGTCATCTTACCATGTATAACACTAGCATTAATAAAGTTACCTGATTTGAATAGATCCGCGTAAGAAAATCTTTTATTACCTCTTTGTAAAGTTTCTGATAAACCCGCACCTAAAGTATTAAAGTAATTGGTTCCTGCCTCCATTGTACCTTGTACTATAGACCCACCAAACATTAATAAGGATGCCCCACCTTTGAATTGATCCACTACCGGAGCTATATCCTCTTGTTTGTAATCATTACTTGCCATTAATGCATACATCTTTACAATACTTTCTACAAAATCATCCTGACTGTCTGATGTACCAAGCTCAGATTGTATAGTACTAGCTGATAGCATTGCGTTATATATGGCCGACATTTCTACCGAGCTATCACGTCTCTCCTCTTCTACAAAGAAATCTCTCATAACTGCATCCAACATAACTTCCATTTTTGGTACATCCTCATTAAGTCTTAGTCCCTCTTTATTTAGTCCTAAGGCTCTTAGTCTACCACCATCACTTCCGAATTGGGAATCATATGAACTATTTATGTATGTGGTTGCTGAATCAACAACCTCTTTAAGTTCCTTAGTACTTCGATCAGAAATACTCTTAAGACCAGATTTTATTTTATTAAGTACACCATCTGCTTCCTTAAGTCTGGAGTGAGATGTTATTCCCATAACAGGCATAAGCCCTTTAGCCCAGTCAGAATCCATGAATGTTTTCTTCTGGTCAGGTGTCATATCTTTAGTTCGTAATTTTACAACTGTATCAATACAAAACTTTATATAATCTGATTCTGCTTCTGTTAGTGATGAGTCTTTAGGGTCTTTAAGTTTATGTAAATTCTCCAGGTTCTTCACGTCGCCTTCCTCAGATCTATTAATTGTAGCATCCGTTACCCAAAGATTATTAAAAGGCCTTTTAGGATTATTAGAATTATTACTTGCTTTTAACGCTTTTGTTTTAGTATTTATTTGTTTTGTGTACGCTGTTGATTTACGAGATAAAGTCATCTGAGATGCTATAATTTTACCCTCCAGTTCTGATACCATTTTAGATTTATGACCACTATAACCTGTAACCTTATCAAACATATTACGTCTCATCATCATATCACCTGTAAGAATACTCATATTTGCATACGAAAGTATAACTTTCCCAAGTTGTTCGTAAACTGGATTCTCGTTAAGTGCCTTTATTCCTGCCTTTCTATTAGTCTCCCCTGTTTTAACAGTTTCTCCTAATGTTCTAAAGTAAGAGTATAACTCATTCATTATCTGCTTTCTACTAATATTACCACTGTTATGCTCACCAATTCGATCGATAAAATGGTTTTTAGTTTTCATACTAATAAACTCATCTGATGTATCACTAAGTACATGTACAAGGTTGGCTAAAGAGTCTTCCGCTGTTGTCTCTGATAAAGCTTTACTTGCATCCATAACCTTTTGGTAGTCCTCACTGATCTCATACCCTGGGTTATCTTTTATTAAAGAGTGTATCATCTGTAAGTTATCATTCAAATCAGACATATTAGCGTACGTATTAGGGGTTTTATCGCCCCCTGCAGTATTTATTGTCGCTATTCTAATCTCACCTACCGCAGTAATGTGTCCTTTAGCTTTAAGCTCTGCCAGTAAAAGTCCTCCCCTTACCAACTTCATATTATCCGTTGTATCCAGTAACCCTTTAATCCCGAACTTAGACTTCACAGCTTGATCTGACATAAACTTCTGTGCAATTGTAGAGTGTGAGTACGTGATATTGGTTAAGCTATTTCTACGTCCTCTGACCCCTATTTCACTATCTCTAGCAGGGTCAAGACTGTTTCCTTCTTTGTTTTGTATATCTATTAGTGTAATCACACCTGTATCTTTATGCTCAAATAACATGATAGATGATGGTGTATCTTCGAAACCTTTAAATATTCCTGGGTTGATAAGAGAATGTGTAGATTGATCTACACCACGTAATGCCATTAGCGCTTTACCTTCCGCAGCGACAGAACCTATATCCTCCATTGTCTTTCCTTTACCATGGTAGTGCTGTTTACCAGCATGGAAAAATCGAGTTAGTTTCTCCTTCTCCTTTTTAATAGGATCTGACTCCTGGTATTTTTTAAGGTACTCATATACTTCTTTTATATTAGCTTCCTTGTCTGATGATTTGTATGTAACCTTCTCCCCATGAGTCTTCTTAAGGTAGTCTTTATAAAACCCTTTACCGTTATTAACTATACTTGTAGCCTGTTTTCGTAGTTGCTCTTCAGTCTTACCACTAAGCGCGCCCGACCATAAAGTATTTATAACGTGATTATAATTGTTAGGTTTACCATCAGCACCTAAATCACTCGCTTCCTCTTGTACATACCCTCTATCTTTAACAAGCCAGTCAACAATCTCGGCCTTTTTGTAGTCTAGTCGTATTATCTTCAATGGATTAAAGTTAGTATATTTACGATTAGGGGCTCCAGATAATTCTGCTTCTACGTATATAACGTAAGAATCTCCCATCTTAATACCCATCTCCTCTAAAGACCATCTATACAATGATGTCTGTAATGCAACATCATTTAACTTACTATTCATCATCGACTCAAAGAAGTCTGTGTACTTACCGTGAGATGCAAAAAACTTATTTTGTTCTCCGGACTCTTTTGTTTTAAAATCGTATACATGCCCCACATCATTTTGATCGAAGACTAGTATATCCATACGACCGCCCAATCTAACTGCCTTATTAAATACAATAAGTTCAGGTTTAATAACAGATCCTTCAGGTAAAGACGCAAAGAATGTCTCTAAGTATCCTAGTAGTTTCTCAGCTGATGGTCCATCTATAGTACTACGTCCAGCATTTTCTGGTAAACTATTACGGTTATCCGCTTTTGTAATCGCAGTTTGTACTGCTTGTGATAGTTCTGCCTTATTATAGTTACCCTGCTTATTTCGTACTAACTTGTTTCTCTCCTCAGAGTAAAACTGAAACAGGTCATGGTTGGCTGTTCCTAAAAGATTTTTATCCTCCCATACATCTAAGAACTTCTTCACCATTTTATTGTTTACATCATGGACTGTCTGCTTTTGTGCATACTCCACTACATCTTTGTGTCCCCTCGCTACCATTGCTGGTGAGTCTTTTATAATCTTTTTAACCTTAAGACTAAAATTGGATGTATCCAACATATTATCAATAACATCCCTGGTATACCCGTATATTTCTGGGTTAGACGCTACAGCCTCCAGGATATGAGCATTATAAGCCATTTCCTTAGCCACTGACATCTTATCGAAGCTTTGTCCTTTAGCCTCTGCTAGAGCCTCACTTACCCTATCAAGAGGGGTGCCTTCAAATATGTATTTGTTACCATTAGACTCTGATGCTGCCTCTACTGTAGATTCAATCTTCAAATAATCCTTGATACCTTGGGCATCACCTCTCACTTTTCCTGTTCTCTGATGTTTAGCCAATGCTACCATAAACATACTTTTGGCATATATTTCTAAGGCCTCATCATGCCCTTTATGTAAGTTCGAGTAATAATCTAAACTTCTGTTTCCGTCCTTATCAAGGAATAATGGTGTACACTTCATATTAACAAGTTTTTTGTATAAATCCTAAAGCCTCTAATTTACTTAGAATATCCTTAAATCCTACCTTTGGTTGTGTTATTTTTTTAATACTGTTTTTGTTCTGTTCTGTAAGGTTACTTAATGCAGATGATTTATCATTTAACATATCATCCCCTATAATTTCTATCATCTCTTTTAGGGATGTGTTAACATCTATATCCCCTAGTTTATTAACTCCTGATTTACCAAAAAGGTTATTAAGTATACCTTTAAGCCATTTCATGAACCCTTTTTTACTTTGCTCTACAGCTTTAGTAGCAGTTACCTGACTATCTAGTCCCAATAGTGTAACAAATACTTCTTCACCTAGTTCCGTATCTGAAAGGTGAGGATACCTACTCTTAATGTCTGCCATAATAGGATCCTGTAGAGATCTAGATACTATCGCCTCATATAATTTAGGATCTGTTAACTTTAACTGTGCTAAGTAAACATGTCCAAATTCATGTATTGGTGTATCTAATCTTACGTTATCTTTATTAATAACTACAACACCATCAATTTCAAATCCTCTACTATCTCTGAAGCTTTCCCCGAACTCCTCTACAATCGTAGCGGTAGTTTCATACCTTACCTCAACATCCAAACCTTCTGACATAATACCAACAACTTCTTTAATTACCGGAAGAGACACAGCTTTTGATGCTTTCATAACACCGTGTGTATCAATTATACCTGTCTTGGAGTGCTTAACCTTTGGAACAGTACCTCTAGTGTAAGGCTTCTTACTACTCACACCATTAATTTGAACGTTTTCTAATATATTACCTTTATAATTAGTGTTGTGTACATTCTTTCCTGTTATTTGTGCGTCTATTGTAGACCCTTTCGCTTTATTTATCTTCGACCCAGGATTCTGAATATCTGCAATTAGTGTAAGTTTCTTAGGGTTAAGTACATGTTTAGTCGCTTTACCTCCCATATTATAAACTAATGGGTAAGCATTACCAATAGTTGAGAAAGCTGACCTCCTACTGTATTCCATAATATCTGCTTTACTTAATCTTCCTTGTGCAGTCAGTCTTGTTATTTCCTGTCCTCGAGCAAAGAAATATAAAGTACTAACATTATATGCGAACATATCTAGATTAGAGATAATGTTTTTTGTCCCATCGTTTAGTGGAGCCGACTCCATAGCTGCCTCTGTACGGTACATTGTAGGGTCTAATTGCACACCTAATAAATTACCTATCATACCTGCCCTCATTGAAGGGTGAATCATATACGTCAGCATCTCGAATTCCGATGAATCAAATCTACTTATAGCTAGTGCCAAAGGTTTAGCAGCCACTCCATGTACTTCGGCCACCTTTGTTAAAAATGCATGTGCTTGTTTCTTTGCCTTACTTATAATCTCATACTTATAATCTACATCTGGTTCAATACCTGCGTATGTAGCTCCCATGCCTATAATACTTAAAGCTGTACTAGATTCGGCGTTACCATTCCAGTCTGTTGGTGATCCACTCAATCTATAAGAGGTTCCACCTGTCTCACCTTCTACAACACTCATATAATGATGTAAATTGGGGTTAAAGCTTGGTATATTTCCTGACTTAAGTTTAATATTTTCATAAATAATATCATTGTGTTTATTATCAAGACTAAGTGTCATACTGTTAGAGTCGTAAACATAAGAAGGATTACTATTAATAACATAACTTATAATTTCACTATCTAATCCTTGTTTACTATCTATTCTAATAGTTGCGCCTGCAATAACTGCAATATCTACCTTACGTTGTGCTTTCGTAAATGCTGCTTCTACCTTGTCATAATCAACAACATCATTTAAGAATACAACAGTATCAGAAGATTTTATTGTCCTCATCACCTTATCTACCTTACGTGACCTTTTTACGCCATCAGCTAAAGTCCCCATACTCACACCTAAATCATGAAACTTGATCTCCTTGTTTTGTATTAATTCCCCTAGTATACCAGACCTTCCCTGTAATTGTGGGGACATTACTCTATTCTTGTCTGAACTATGAATAAAATCTGTATTAGTTAACGAAGCGATACCACGTCTAAATTGTCTATTTCTGCTGTCAACTCCGTGGGTAACACCAAAATTATGCCCTCTATATGTATGCTTTGGATTACTATTCAATAGTACTTCTGTAGATAAATCTTGTACAACCCCTTCTATAAGTCCTTCATATAGTCCTTTACTTGGGTTGAATCTAAGTACTCTAACCTCACTACCAGCATATTTAGCTTCCATTCCCCAATCATAAGGAGTTCCTTCTAGTATATCCAGTGGGTTTGGAAGCCCTGATCTCGTTGTTATGTTTAATCCTAACGGGCTAACACCTGTACGAAGAGATATTCTAGCTGGAGTATTTCCGTAAACACCCCACATTAAATTAGAATTAGATGCTTTAAATACATGTTCATCTATATCCGGAGAATAGTTGGATATATCCATGGCGCCATCGTTAATAGATTTAGTTCTATCATAATAGATGTAAGAAGATGCTATACCACCATCACTATCTCTTGTCATAGCTTCCGCGTCAGCTTCCTCCTGTAATCTGATGTCTTCCATAGACTGTTGTGAGTTTTTCTCATATAGCCATTTAGTTTCTATAAGATCCTCCACAGATAGTTTTATATCACTAGGTGCCATAGCTGCCACCTCGTCCATTACTGATTCTCTAATCTCCCTAGCTCTAGTAAAAAACTTCAAATGGAATTTTCCAGCGGATTCAATAACTCTCGGGTCAAAGAACGTTGAAAATGCTTTATCTCCTAATGATGAATTATTTAGTATTAAATCATAGTAGAATAATGCATCCACGTAATCCTTATCTTCTGAGTGTAGCTTGTTTAATCCTATTATAGCAGACTCTTTAAGTATAGGCCCTAAATCACTATTTTTAGACGGCTTCACAAAACTCCATGTATTACCATTGGCATCAGGTTTGGTCTGGTCTATAGAAAGATTTTGAATGAACATATTATTAGCTATGGCTCTATTCCCTTTTAACGCGGATGTCTCCTTAACAAATTCTCTAAGGAACTTACCCTGACTATTTAAGTTATCTAACTCATAAACCTCTCCCCTAAATGTTACTTTGGTTTTATTGTCAGTTAGGAACTTATTAATAATTAATTTATTAGCAAACTTACTAACACCGTTAACAGTGTCTTCTGTAATTTTTTTATACTCTATACTCTCAAGTAATTTATGTGTTACATTAGGAATAATGGTAGACATAGCTGATAACTCATCACCTAGTATCACTGCATCCATAAACCCTGCATAGTATGGGTTAGTTGCTATAATATAGTAAGGATTGTAATGTGTCTTGTGCTTATCATCGTAATCCTTAATTACTCTCATAGCCGCCTCGTTATCATACTTAAGTGCTAACATAAAAGCTTTAAGGTCTCTAGGTTTCCCCTTACTCATTACTTTCGTAACATCATTCATAACGGGTCTACCTGCTTCCATGAACTTGGCTGCATGATTACTCATTCTCTTATTAAATTTATTAAAGAATAGTATATGATCCTCTAAACTATTAACCATGTTAGTATTAAGACTTAGCATCCCTGATATAGCACTAAGCTCATCTAATGACTTCGCCACTTTAGCGTATACTACAATAGGGTTAGATAACAAGGATTTAACTATTTCTACCCTCTTTTCATTATCTTTCTCTGATCCAAGTGCTGATTCTGCTTCTGCTGTTATTGCTCTAGCTTTGGCTATTATAATTTCGTTTAGTCTTTCTATTCTATCATTATCCACGTGTGCGGTTAAATCAGATTTATCAATGTAACTCTTTATAGTGGCTTTAACTGCAGGAGAATTAAGGGCGGATAATAAAACCTCAAGTTTTACCCCTAACATAATACCGTTAAGTACCATAGGCATAGTATCCTGAGATATATTTAGTTTAGTTAATATAAGCTCCTTGGCATTATCCGTAGATGCAGAAAGTATCTGTGATATCGACTCCCATCCCTGATGATCATCCAATGCTATTAAATACTGATTATTTTTGGTTGCATACTTATCTAGTATTTTAGTTAGTACACCATCCACATCCTCTTCAGTATAAATCATTGCTGATTCCTTGAACTTTTTAGTGTTAGCTATAGAGTCTGTGTTGAATAACGTTATCGTACCGTCACTATTTACAATACCCGTTGTAATTGATTTCCTGTTATATTCTGCTATATGCGCTTCCACACCTTCTACAGCTTCTACTCCTTTTTTACCTTCTACAGCTTTTACGCCACCTAAAACTTTAGTAACCTCAGAAGATCTTCCGTACTCATTACTATACTGTATATTAATATTATCTGGGTCCTGCATTGCTGAATAGAATATAGCCCCGTAAGACTTAGTTCCTGATGCTGCAATACCGATTGCTGTACTACCTACTGCATTTTGCTTCTCTAGTATAGCCATTGAGGTAGGTGTATCTTTACTAAAGAAATTACCAGATTTCAATACATATCCACCTTTCCCAGGTAATTTAGTTATTTCTCCTTCTTCATATGCAATCGCTTCCATATCTTTTTTAGCTGCTTCTAACGTCTCCATTGTAATTGCCGTAGCAGCTTCAATAGCGTTTTCTGGAGCTCTCCAGGTATCTACCAGTCCATCTAGGACTCTATTCTTTATTGCTTTAATAAAGTCATTAGAGAACTCTTTATTCTTTCTAGATAATACTTTAGTTACACCATTAATATGTTTAACCCTTGCAGCGTTTTCATCAAAGCCACTATCTTTAGCTTTTTCACTGATTACATGTCTCTCGAAAGAATCGTTTCTATCAGATACGTAAGTATTTATATAACCTACTCTCGCTTCTTCCACTTTAGCAGGGTCTATAGTATTCCCATCCTCTGATAAATAATCTACATAATCATATATAATTCCTCTACTATCCACTGAATAAGTAAGGACAGAAGTCTTATCAACATCATGATCGGCCCCAGTTACCTTAAGCATAGCGTAAGGCCCGAAAGCTGTATTTCTTTGTGTAGATACAAATCCTTTAACTTTCCCCACAACCCCTGATTGTTTCGCTTGTGATGGAACACGGGCAGCAAAAAACGTTAATGTCTTTGGAAATGAGAGTGCCATAGTTCTAGCCTCTGATAATCTCCCCTCTTCTGTAGACGCACTTTGTAGTCGTTTATTAATAGCCTTTTCCTGCGCACTCTCATCTAACTCATGGATACTATCTAAAAATGTTATTAATTCGGTTAATTCTTTTGTATCCTCTTTACCTAAAGTATCTCCCTCATATTGCTCATGTAAAGAACTTCTATACTCATTTAATGTACCGTCTATAAAATGTTGGTATATAACACCATCAAAAGCACTGTGTCTTAATAACCTTTCCTCAAAGAATTCAGTCATGTGCTCTATTTGTGCTCTAGTTAAGGTATAATCAAATTTATCCCCTTCTCTATAGTTATGCAGTACCTTACCATTTCTAACATGCATAGCGTCTTCCCCTTTTACAGGGTCTATCATAATATCTCCTAGTATAACACTTATATCTGGTTTACCTGTTAAAGGGTCAGTAAGTTTATAGGCTGATGCATGCATCATAGGCATAAGGAATTCAGCATCAGATGCGATCCACCCTTTAGTGTCATCATCTAACATGAACTTGAAGTCCTTCTCTAATTGGATTCTTGCTGTTTCCAATGTTTTAAATAACTCTATATCATCATCCTTTTGTGCTTTCTGTATAGCTAACCCATTCTTCACTAATAAAAGATACTCGTCTGTATCCTCTAATAAACTAGGCTCACCGTCTTCGTCTAGAAAGTAATGTGATGCCCACTGTAGATTTCTTGCCTTCTTAAGGCCTTCCATGTCTTTATCGGTATCGTTTAATCTATTTACAGTTATACCATTCTCTATTAGAGTTTCATCAGATAACCCTTTAGCATAAAGATCTCCTATATGTAGAGACTCTCCATCATAGTTAACTATGTCAATAGGGTGTAATTCTTTTATCTCTTGTACCGTTGTTAATAAAACCTCTGGGATATGTTCTGACTCCATAGCATCTGCACGAGAAACATAAACACCTTTACCATTATCATACATTAGCATTGAGTTACCCGTTGTAGCTACAACGTATTCCTCACCTGTAAATTTAATAGATGTACTTCTAGCATCCACCTCTGAAAGGATAGCTGAGTACACAGTCTTAGAAATTGTGGGAGAATCAAGCACATCTGTATTGTTCTTTAATATCTCTACCATTAATGTAGACGTCACATCCCTTTTGGCTAACGCCTGGTTTGCTAGGTTCTTTGCAAAGATTTTAATCGCTCCTTCGCCGGCATTGTATTTATCTATAAATCCTTGTAATGGTCCTTCCATAACACCAGTCAATTGGTAATCTGCTATAGCCTTATATATAGCTGTTACATCATGTGTGTCTATAGGGTCATTATTTGTTATACCTTCCAAAAGTTTTCCCTCTAATGATTGTATAGAAGCAAACTCTAGGTCTGATTTTATAGATCTAATCCCAGCAGCAGTAAGATTACCTATTGCATCATATAGTTGTTGTGTAATTCCGTGCGTGTCCCCCTCGAATGCAGCAACCGTTATAGGCTGCGTCATCATCGATTTCTTGGGTTTACCTACAGTTGTATCAGGATCATGATCAGGATTTAGAATAATACCATGACCAAAGTTAGATATCGTTTGGTAACTCACTTTAGAATCTCTTCCTGTAGCGTGCTCGTACGTATTTAATCCGCTGTTCCCTAATTTCTGCCCTGTAGGAAATCCTGCTTTCTCAATATACTTCTCTCTAATAGCAGGGTTCTTACTTAGTATAGGTGCCATCGATTCGAAAGCTCCATAAGATCCTGGTTGTGCACTATATACTGATTCCCATCCACCAAAGTGTCTAAATAGATCTAGCATATTCTTGAACTCCTTGGTGTCTAATGTAGGATCGGTTACGATCTTACCTGTATTCATATCTATAAGTACACCATTCTTACCCTTTCCCCAAGGTATAGTAGACATCATATTCTCCGCCAACTGTAGTGACTCTTTACTAAGATTCATTACTTGACTTCCTGACCATGGATTAAAAGTTGCCTTCTTATCCATAGTAGACCCTACCCCATGCTTACTGATACCTGTCGTAATATCCTTTATAGCAGAACCTTCTCCAACTAGATCAGCTGTCTCCTGTCCTAAAGACTCTCTAACTCTCATCTCATATAAAGGTAATGCCATTACTGCAGCATCTGTGACATCTTGTATATTCTTGAATCCTAAACTTGTAATTAAATCTACCTGTAATTCAATATCTCTTATAAGTACTTGATTAAAAGACTCTCCTATTTCGAAACCCTCTTTATCTGCAGCTACTTGGGATAACGATTGGTGGCCTGAAGTTAATATAGAATTCCTCTTAGATTGGGCAGAGTACATATCACTCATACTTTTACCGAACTCCAGGTACTGTATTTCACTAGTTACCTTCTTAATATCTACAACACCATCTTTATCAGTATTGTCTAATGTAATCTCTTCTACATCTCTATCTGATAGAGGAATAAGATTCTTATCCGGAAAGTTTAATGCACTTGATCCTGTTATATCCTGGACTGAACCGCTAAACATAACCTGATTGAAATAATAGTTCCTTAATATTGCCCTAGTTACTGAAGCAGGATCCGTTATACCTAGTCTTGCTCTAGTTATTCCTACAGATCTATTAGTCGGTGTATACCCTACATCCTTTAGATCCTGTTTGAACTTTAAGAATGATTTCTCATAATACTCACCCAATAGTTTTGGGTTATTAGTTAAGCTTTCCCAATATAATGCGGTAGGAGATATCTCTAGTCTACTACCTAATTTATTAGATCTGTAATCTACACCCGCCATTAAGTGTGAGCTAGACCACACCTTCTCGGCTAATTCCGCCGGGAGGTGTGATATGTGGCTATTCAATGACTCTAATGATTTAATTAAAGGGTCTCCTATTAACAATCCGTCGCCCTCCTCTGTAGCAATACTAAACTTAGCTATAATATCAGCATCATCAGTAATATCCGCAATTGCCTTACTCCAGTTTGTAAGTATTATTCTAGTCCTACCTTTCTGTTTAGCTATTTCTGAATGGATAAGTGATGACTTAGACGCTATAGCCCCTACAGAATTCATGTACCCTGTAGGTTTACTTACCTCAAAGTTAGGTACTTTACCTCTATCTGCAGCAGAACTTGGTTGGTATATAGTTGTCTTGAATGAAGTCTTACCTAAGAAATCTACAGAACCATCTATAAGCATAGTCATACTTTCCTTAGTTTCTAGGTGTACCCCTTTCTTAGATCGTAGCCCGTTTACGTAGCTATCTTTATTGGTGATACCCGTGATATTCATCACACCTGTAACTAGTGCGTTTTGTCCGTGGTATGGTGTTTCCTGGTCAACCGATGCCTCTATAACCGCTATATCCTCCACAAGACTTGATATCTTATCAAACATCGTAGCAGGATTGTATTTAGCAACATTATCACCTGCAGTATTCAAGATCATCGTCTTCTCATCACGCGTGTTCAAATCTGCTAAGAATGTACCCATCATGGCTTTAAATGTAGGAAGATTTTCAAATACATCCACATTCTCAAACATCCCGATATCAACATTTGCTGGTAGACCCATACCTAATTTATTAAGTTCTTCCCTGTTGATAGGGTTATTCATCGCCATCAGGTACATCATATTAGCCATCATACCGTCTAAACCTATAATATTATCCACTTCTGTAGAATACTTGGCTAGTACATTTCCTTGATTGGCTGAGTAATAATTAATGAAGTCATCATCAAAAGCCCTAGGAAACCCTAATATAGACAGGTGATTTACACGAGGAGTTAATTTAGAGGCTAGCTTAACTATAACCCCTTTATTCTTTTTACCTCCTACTTGGTTATCTTTACTATTTAGCTGTATTTCGAATCCGCTCGACCCTCCTATTTTTAAGGTTACAACCTTATTATCAATGTTGTTATTATCCTCATTCACTACCACAGAAACCTGATACTTAGACTTAAGGGGACCTCCTACTTCAGTTCTTACCTCCTCATTGAATCCTGTTATAAATGTATTAACATCTCCTGCAATACCTGCACCACGTTTATTTACAACGCCCCCATTAACATAAGACCAATAACTAGACTTACTAGTAGACATTAGATATGTGTGTACTCTGCCTGCTATATCATTTAACTTCTTATGTTTTGATGATGTGAAACTATGTGTCACAGTATTACCTACCTTTCCTTTACTTGGGGCAAAGAACTTCTTATATATTGATGATGCCGCGACATGCTCTGTTTTAGTTGCTGTCTTTCTTGTAGCAAATAGTCTTAAAGACTCACCGAACTTCTCTGGATCTGGATTATACTTTACCTTCCCCATTATAGAACCTATTTCTGCCTTTGATAGAAATCTACCTTCCGTACTGGAAACGTTTACTCTAGATACCTTGTTATTAGAGTCTATTACGACTCTAGGTATAGTACTGAAATGGTAATCAAATAGTGTAGATTTCTGGTTTGTTTGGTCTACACCGCCGTCTGTACCTAGATTACTAGTCTTAATACCACTTGTATCTCTAAATACAGCACGTCCATTATGTAAGGTAAATCCTGGTAGAAACTCAATTATTATATTATCAAAATGTTTATTTAGTATCTCATTATAGTACGCCTCTTTAATTCCGTCAGATGCAGAGTTAAGTATTCCATTCTTCGTATACTGCTTCTTAGGGCCTTTCTTATTACCCACAGCTTCTCTTGCTTTTGCTACAGCATCACCAATACTGCCTATAACTGTATCCGAACGAAGATCAATAAATGCTTTGTCTACTGTTTGTTTTACGTAACTCTGGAAATCATCTACAAGTAAATCTAGGCCATCAAAATAATTCTGTAGTAAGGTACCACTTGTATGGTATTCATTTGGAGATAAAGTGTTAAGTGCTTCGAATGCATTAACTTCTCCTGCTGCCTCAGTATGTTTGAATACTTTAGGAGGTGAGATCTTTAGTGATTTCGCTGTAATAGGTCTAGCAGCTTTTGCTTTTTGTTTTATAACCACAGAATTATATAACCCTGTAAGCGCAACATCCGTCAGTCTTACTGTAGGATCTATCCCATCCACGTAAGAAAGGTCATTAGTTATTTCATTATATACATCAGAGAGGTTTCTTTTAATATCATCTACATTACCATCAGTCAAATCAGAATTTATGGATAACTCCCCACTGGTTCCTAACTCCGCTTTAATTGCATTCTCTATACCCTTAGGTGTAAAAACTCTTGCTTTTACTATTCTACCTAATACTCCCCTCTTAAATCCTGCTGACTTAAGTGGAGTATTCCCGTGATAAATACATATATTCATAATGATTATTTTACTTTAGTTATTTACAATTCTTTTCACTTATCTCTACTAACTTCTTTACAAGGTCTTCTTCTACTATAGTAGGACCTGGCTCACCTCTAATTATACGTTTCGTCTGGTCTTGGTATATTTTAGATAACGCGCTATCAAGGTCACTCATACTTTCTATGGTACCTTGGCCTAATTCTTCTAATATACTATTAGCTTCGTCAGTCTCTTGTATTATCATATTATCTGTCAGTAAGTCTATATCGCCCTGCAATTTAACTATTTTATCTGGATCTACGTATAAGGATTTAACAAATTCTAGTTCTTTGGTCAACTCCGCTGCCCTTTCGGGATCTAATCCTTTAGTCTCATGTATCTGATCCATTAAGCTAGATGCAAGATCACCTACTTCATCAGATAATGTCTCTAATGCACCATACTCCGCTTCTTTTATATATTCAGGATTACTTTCCATTATAATAGCAATTCCGGCCCTATCACCTTCCTTTATAGCTTTATTCAATGCATCTGCTGTAGCTCTCACGCCTGCTAATGATTCCTCAAATACCTTCCTAGTTGCCGTATCTAGGTTTGATAGTACTGATACAGAAGGTGATTCATGTGTAGGGTCTATTACCATATTCATAAATTCCTCCTTAACAAACTTAACTGCCTTCTGACTATAAAAATCTCTTTTTATATTTGTGAGCTGTTCAGGACTTGCTAACTTCTTTAACTTCTTGATATCCTTTGGACTTAACTTTCCTTTCTTTAGTATCCCCTCGATAGTCTTCATATCTGCCTCCGGTACTTCTGTGACTATAGTAGGTGCTACGACGGGTGCTGGTTGAATGATTGTTTCTGGTTCTAGTGTAGTCTCGGGATTATTTATAGCATCCGTTAACATACCCACATCTAACAGTAATCCGTTAGGTGATATAGATGACACAGTTCCCTGTAGCGTGTGGCCTGCAAACTCCTCCACATTCATACCATCTGGACTAGATTCAAGAAATGCCATAGCATCCCTAGACCCTTTGTGATCAATCCCAAAATTGAAATGAAATCCATTCTCAAATCCTTTATGGTTTGATAGTATATAATCTAAAGCCTTAGTTACTTTTGTAACTTCTTCATCACTATTTAGAGTTAATAATCCACCAGTGTCTGTAGTGACCATTCTCGTTATAGTATGTAATATATCAATCATAGGGCTTCCGTCTGCAGTATATTTTAAAACCGCGTACGTTCCATCACCTTTTGCTAATGACTCTATTACATCTCTAATAGGCTTACCTGTATCCCCACTGAATTTAGTGTGGTCATAGTCTTTATTTATTTTAAACTCTGGATTCTTATCCAGCCAATTGTTCATGTCCAGTATTCCCTTATCTACACCGTTTAGATCTATTCTATCTGATTTCTTTGTGGTAGGTAGATTATTATATTTAACGGCTGCCTCATATAATCCGTGTACAACGGCTGCGTACTGTCTTTCTCTTCCATCTGTTCTTATATACCTTCTTAGTTTTGGTATATCTTTAGATTCAATATTCAGTGATGCTCCACCTTTAAATATTAAATCAATCATATTTTTAGCCTTCAGAGGTTTTCTATCTAGTTTAATAAACCCAAAATCAGATGATACCATAGTATCAGGATTCGCAAGCTTATTACTTATATGTTTATCTAATGTTGCCATTAAATCCGACTGAGTCATACCAGTAAGCGCTGCCCCTGTAGTACTGTATATAACGTAGGCGTCACCACCATGCTCTGATTTATCTGTTCTAATTAATAGATTAGAGAATGTTGTTGAAGGGTGTGATGCTATTAGTCTAGCTTTAGCAGCCGTCCAATCTTCGTTATGCTTCTCTTTTTCGTTAAGTGTCATTCTATTCACTGCTCCAGAGGTCATAGAGTTTAGTAAACTGGGGTCTATTGTAATAGTCTCCATAGTACCTTTACCTTCAGGTAATATACTAGTGTATAATAGGTTAACATCTTCGCTATACCCTGGCTTCCCTTTCTTATGTGTTGGTATAGTACCTAAAACTAACTCTTTTTCCGTACCTGTATCATTAGATGTAAGCATTACGCCTAATCCCATGTTCTTATTACCTCCTACTGTCTTGGCCCTTATGAATGTTTCCCCTATATCGTACTTTGTATTCCCTATCGTTACAATCGTGTGGCCATTTCTAAGTGCTATCAAGACTGACGCCCTCGCTGCTACATAGTCCACGTAATCGGCTTTATCAGAAACAGAAGGTATAAGATGGTATTCACTTTTGGATAAATATTTAATCGCGTTTTCTAAAGGTCCTCTTTTTATACTAAAGTAGTATGCAGAATCGTCACCATTATTAAGTGTATTACGTACTACTTCATCTGCTCTTATCGCGGATTTTTCGTTTACGGTATCTATATTATCCCATCGTTTCTCATGTTGCTCTTTGAGTTCAACTATTCTATCTTCTAGACTTCCTATATCAGCTACAAGAGATGCTGTAGAATTGTAAACTGCGTTAGCCATACGTATTCCTTCAGCACCTAAACTTTTGTAGTGTCTTACTATCCCTCTTACTATCCCTCTTACTACATCCCCTTTAGGTGGTATTTTTATCTTTCCTGTTGGTGTAAGCTTTATTCCGACCTCTGCCAACCTTTCTTTATCATGGTCAAAGTAATCAGTATTACCTTCCTGCTTATTATAGAGGAAGGTAGCAACACGGTTATCTACCTGAAGAGGCGCGAAGTCAGGAAGATCTATAAGTAAATCCTCCATAGCGTCCGTCATCAGATCAAAACTATCCTTTCTCTTCAGTTGTTTGTTGTCTACTGTAAAACCTATTACACAACCTTTCTTTTGTCCGCTCATAATATTAACATGTTTGAAGAATCTTTAAACGAGCTAGCAGTTTTTCTCTTGCTACGTTTATTGCTTCTAGTTCTGCTCTCTTCTTCTTTAACTCTATATTTTCATCACCACCGTACTCCACCTGAGCTGCCTCATATTCTGACTCGGTGTACAGCGTTACAGGGAAGTTTAATAACACTTCCGGTAAGTTAGGTCTAAACCCTTGCTGTCCGACTACTCCTATATATGCATCGTTTGGTCCTGCAGTAATTTCAAATATACCATCTGCAGATGCAAACCCTTTGAAGTCTGCCATAATACTCATATTCTCACCTTTAGCCCATGCCTGTGCTATCTTAATCGCATGCTCAGCAACCTCTGCTCTTGTGGTTGATATGATATGCGCTAGTGTATCAGCAACTGTTAAATTGTCCTGTACGCCTAATATACTGTTAAGTATTGTTTCTACATCCGATTGTTTAACCTCTATTTCATCTTTTATACTTTGGCTATATGATAAATCTTTTATACGGTTAACTCTACCTTCTATGGCCATTTTATCTCCTTTATTCAACAACATCCCCACCTTTAATGATCTTACTTCATCAGAAGCATGATTCATCTTAGATGGTCTTTCCACATCTATAGTCCCTACATTCTTTGAAGTAAAGTTTCTATTTGTGTTATCCCTAATATGTACATAGTGTTCCCCTCTACTTAACAAGGTTCTCATTGCTA
>Ga0308003_1000453_pt1 | contig 19168 bp, 40 predicted proteins | sample Neamet36_FD_203159 | JGI IMG/M metagenome (GOLD analysis project Ga0308003, IMG submission 203159) | Marine microbial communities from water near the shore, Antarctic Ocean - #36 | ecosystem: Environmental > Aquatic > Marine > Unclassified | place: Southern Ocean | collected 2014-06-06
ACTTTTTGAATGGTACTTAAGGTGGGGTCTGTTTCGTTAGTGTTCTCTATCTTGAGAATTACCCAATTGTCCGGCTGTGTCATAGTTTATTGTTGTTATTTATTTAACTTCTCGTTATCTTTATTGAGTGTTTGAATGTGTTTATTTCTAATACGTTTAATTATGTAGTATACAACTATAAGCGGTAATATAAACACGTATGTTAATGATGTTACTAATACAACTAACATAAAAACTAAAAATAAAACAAACCCATCTATCATCACCTCCGAGGTGTCTTTATCTTCTCCGTCCCACCATTTATAAAGATATGATAATACGTCGGAGAACCAACGGTTTTTCAATGTTAGGTATAGAAGTACAACAGCTGTTATAATTCCCAATACTAATCCAATCTCTAAATAATCCATCATAATCTTCTAATTTAATTTAATGTTTAATATGTTTCCGTTACTGCTTAACATTCCAAACTCTCTATCCTTAACTACTGATCCGTTTGAGAATGTTGTCTTAAGGTCTGGTGCTGTTCTTGTACCTGCATTAACAATATCTTTGTTGTTGTGTATGTGTCCGAATAGCATTAGTTCTGGGTTTATCTTTACGACTTTATTCCATAAGCTTCTGTCTCCGCAATGTTCTAATCTATTGTCTCTGTCGTATGAAAGGTCTAACATTCCTTTTGGAGGTCCATGAACTACTACAATATTTGTGTCCTCGTCTATAACGTTTCTCCACATAGCATCCATCTTGTTTCTCTGTTTCATAAAGGCCCAATCTCCAAATCTAGGAGTGTAAGGGGATCCAAATATCTTAACTCCTTCAATTGTGATGTGAGTGTTTTCTAGATAGTGTATTGTGCTATTAGTAAAATCAATCTTCTTCACTAATCCCTTTTCAATAGACCCGTCATGATTACCTGCTACAAATACCTTATGTTTAATCGGAAGTGCTCCAAACCACTCAATGAAGTTTCTTACCTCTAGTTCATTCTTGTAAGGGTCTCTTGGGTTAGAACAGTCTCCACTGAATATTACTAAGTCTATGTCTTTTGGTATTTCCAACAGTTCGTGGAAAGTATGTGTGTCTCCTATATGCCATATTTTTAATTCTTTCATAATGTTCTTAGTTAAAGCTTGTTCTGTAATATTCTATAATGTAATCCATTCCTTCTTTTGTTGCCGAGTCTCCAAAGAGTATCCAAGCAACTAGATAAAGTCCTCCGAATAGAAAGGCTACAAAACTTCTAATAACACTTTCGTGAAGTGCCCATGAAGTAAATACTGCCACCAGTTGTAATATTAATGTGAAGTTTACTCTAGGTATTAAGTTTATCTTTACGTTCCTCTTACCTTCTTCGTCTTTATTGTATGTAATCATATCTCTTATTTTTGTCTGTTTATCAAGACGAACTAATTAGTATTCTATATTTCCAGAGTATTCCATGTGTACAGGTCCTCTACTATCGTATACTACTAGTTTTTCTCCTCCTATGAAAAAGATTATGTCAAACATATTGTCTCCTCCTTTTACTGAGAATACTACCCACCTACTATCTTCTGCTTTCATTTCAAGTATAAGGTAGCTTGATCTGTCTAATACCTCTCCTTCGGGTGAAATTGTTCTCATAATCAACTCCCTACCCTGCTCTATAACGGACCATTGAAGTTTTCCAAATTCTATCTCTCGATAGTTATCCATACTTCTTTCCTTGTCCATATACTTAAGTGTATAAGCTCCTTCTTGTCCTTCTGTTTGACTGTATGCTTGATTTGTACCCTGTACTATCAAAACCAATGCTAATAATGTTATTACCTTTTTCATATCTTTTATTTGTTTTTAATTATTGTTGCCCAAACTCCTTTTTCGTATAAACATGCTCCACCTTTATATTTAGGTCTTGTGTATAACTTATCTTGAATTTCATCATGATACCAGTAAACAGGATCTGTTGTGAATTCGTGTCCGTTTCCGTTTAATGATTTGAAGTTTCCTTTCTTGTAACCTTTTTTAATAGCTTCAACTATTAATGGATGCTTTCTCTGGCTCTTGATTAACTCACGTTCCAATTTTAATGCCTTAATCTCTTTCTTAATTTCTTTTAACCTACTCATAACCTTTATTTTTGTTAGTTTAACTATTAACTATATCTAAAGATACGAACTAACTAACGTAGTTCCAACTTTAAATGAAAGTATTTTTAAGTTAATCCCACCATCCCTTATGGTTAGGGTCCATTCCACTTAACATAGCATTTAAAATGTCGGAGTGGTATATAATAGTTCCATCATCTGATCCTATACAAGTTATTCCGTTTAAGACTTCGTTAAATCTTTCCATATCCATCTCTGGATATCCTTTTAAGAGTTCTTTGATTTCGTTTGGTAAGAACCCTTGTGGGTGTTTTGTTTTGAACTCTGCTACTTTCGTTCTTATTCCCTCCATGACCTATACTGTTGGTTTTATATTCTTTAACAGGTCAAGTATGTCTAACGCTAAATCGAAACCATCAGATGTTCTATCTTCCAGTTTAGCTACTTGATCTTTAATACTATTGATTAGTTCAATTTGTGATTGTCTATTCGTTTTAATTTCTGTTAATTCTAAGAAGTCGATATCTTCTGGGTTATCTTCTAGTTTGAATCCTATTGATCCGCTATAAATCCCGTCTACGGTTACATTGTAGTTTTTGTCCATGTCGTCACCTGTTAGATGTATAAACCTTTCATCTACTCCCATAAAATACACTTCACCTTCTAGATCCATGTTATACTTTCTACCTACTACTAGATCTTTTAATTTTAAATTTTCCATATCTTCTATTTTTAATAGTTACCCTATACCTAAAGATACGAACTCTATATTGTAGATGCAACTATTTGTGAGTTTACTTTAGGTTTATTTTTGTTACATAGAAAAACCTCACAACGTTTATAGTCATGAGGCTCTTTTTTGTATATTTCTTACTGGTTTTTAATTTCCACTAAGTCCATCTGTAATGCTGCTAATATAATAAGAATTGTTGATTCAAATCCTAATAGGTACTCTACGGCATGGTAACTGGCTACAAATGCCAATATGATGGCCACTCTTAAAGCTTGCTTTTTCATACTTTCTGTTTTTCCTGTTCTGTTCTATACTGTTTCAATGCCCATGTAGCATATGCTATAATCTTAGTAAGGTCGCTTTCTGTTTCATCCTTCTTTCTCCAATTGTACTTGTCTATTAAGAAAGCAGCACTTGCCATTCTTCCCTCATATGTCATATTAGCTTCTGCTCTGTCCATTGTATCTATTCCAATCTGGTATTGTTTAGGTTTTAGGTTTTCATCTAGTTTTGGTGTTGCTAAATTCTTACATGCCTCAACTTGTACTGGATCTGTTGAACTAAGGTTTATGTTCATGTTAGTTCCTGCTGTGTATATGTTTTTTGGTTTTACTGTTACTGGAGTTATATCGTTTATTAGTCCCTCTATTTTAGAGATGATACTAGTAGTTTTTAAGATTTTTGCCCATGATCCGTTTGAGTATAGTACTGCATGGTTCTCTGTACCGTACCCCTGTATAAAGTATTCGCAATCTTCTTGACGGAGCCATAAAGGTTTTACGCTTTCTTTTTCAAACCTACATACTTTTTTATCTACTAGACATTCCACTTCGGTTGCATGTTCGTAATGCGCTAAGACATCCTCCAGTGTAACTGTTTTGGTTTTTACCTCTACTGTATTCCATTTTGAGACTAAATGACTTGCTTTTTCTCCGTGTTCTCCTCCTAGGATGTTGTACTCTTCATTCGGTAGTGTTAAGCTTACAAATGTTCGTAGATTGCTAAGGCTCCTATTGTTCTCTAAGTAAAATGTTAAGCATTTTGCTTCTACTTCCTTACGTACTTGATTTAATAATTTCATATGTTTTATTTCTTTTTATTTTCTTCTACAAATATTGATAACACTTCGGTCCAAAATGGCCTCTGGTCTTGGTAGTCGTTAAGTTCGTCTATGATTTCTAGGATTCCTCTAACTTCTTTTTCCGCTAACTGTTTAGATCCTCCATAGTCTCCAGTTAACTCTATTACTTCTTCTCTTGGATTATTCATATACCTTTTATTCTGTGTCGTAACTTAATTTTTAGGGTAAGTGAAGTACATTACATTCACACCTATTCCTACTAAGGCAACTGCCAACCTTGCAACTTCCTCCCAATTTGCTGAGTTAATGTCTGCTTCTATAAACGCTACAAGTAAGTAGCATATTGCAAAAATTAACATTGGTATTAATATGTTTTTCATAGTCTTTATTTTAACTTTATACTACCTGTTCATAAATGATCTAGCTTCTTTAATCATCTCTTTAGCTTCTGCTCTAGCTGCTTGCTTATTATACAGTCCCTTGAACCTCATATCTAAATATGCCATAGCATCTTTAACTGTCATCTTACCTGATTCTGCTATTGCTTCTCTTACTTTAAATATATCCATCATAACCTTTATTTTTTTAATCTCGACAACTTTGCCTACATCTAAAGATACGAACTAACTAACGTAGTTCCTACCTTTTTACTGTTTCTTTTACATTTCTTTTCTCAACTCCTCTACTAGTTCCCACAGAGAGTCTGGCGAGTATGCAATAGGTTTTTCTTCTGAGTTGTATGCCTTTAGTGTTCCTTTTCCAAAATCATTCTCCCAACAGTACCATTCTATCCAATCGTTACCTTCTTTTCCGTAAACCTCTTCTAGTAGTGTTGATATTACGATTGAATACGGTTCGTCATAGTCAATCATATCTATCTTCAGTGCATAAAGTTTTGAAATGTTTTCACTCTTATTTTTCAATACCTCTATTACTTCTATGAATTTTTCTCTTTTCATCCTTTTATTGCTTCCTGTGTTGCTAAATGTTCCTTAAGTAGTAAGTAGGTGTCTATTACTCTATCTGAGTCTTCTGCTTCTCTGTATACTTCTATACAGTTGTTTAATGCTTTCTCGTACTCTTCCTTTAGTAATGATACTATGTACGAAAGTGTTCCTTCGTCGTCAAATGTAAATTCATATACTTCTATAGACTCTCTCTCCTCTTTGATAGCTTCTGTTATCAACTCTACAAGGTAATCTGTCTTTTCTATAGTCTTAAAGTCGAAATTGTCTTTAAATTCGTCTGCGTCTTTGAAATGTAAATGTTTCATATGTTATAAGTTTAAGTTGTATCCTTTAAATTTGTTTAAGTATTTTGTCATCTTAGTTCCGTTTCCGTCTCTAAACTCTTTTCCGTTCTTAAAAAACTTAATTACGTTTCCTGCTCCAGCTAAATGTGCAGCTGCTAGTATTCCGGATTCCGTTATGTAAATGTTATTTATCGTTTCTCCAACATGCTTTGAGATGTAGTTACGTAAGGTGTGTTTGTTTGCTTTAAGTAACAAGACCATTGACCTTTCCTGTAAGCTACTGTTTGACAGGTACTGTTCTTTTGTTACATTAATTCCAAGGGATTTTAATGTGCTTTTTCCGAACTGGTACCTTCCCATGTAGCCAAATTGATTGACTGCTCTGTAATTGTTAGATGATTCTTGATGTCCAATTTTAGTTAAAAATTGTTCCATTGTCTTCACAACCACTTCTACTTTCTTAGTCTCCTGTACTATTTTAATATCTTCTACTGATATTACTTTCTCTACTGGAGTGTTATTTGTAGAGGTTCTTTGATGAACCGGTGCTGTTGAAGTTGCTGATGATATTAATAATGCTGTAAGTATGTAACTGTTCATATTTTAGTGTTTATTATTCTCTATAAAGATAGTAATAAACTTTAATATAAGCAACTTTTACTTAAACATTTTGAAGATATTTTCTACATTAACCTTTTTCTCTCTTAGCTTTTCGTTCTTAATACTTGTATTACATAAGTCGTCTGCTACCTTTTGCATTAATGTCTTCTTACGTTTACCTTTTAATTTCTTATCCATATACTAAGTTCTACTTATGTATTGAGATCCTGGTTTTTCTTCCTCTTCATAAAGACCTAAACTCTTTAAATGATCTATATGTGATTGATCTAATTCCCAATCCACTTCTTCTACATTCCTATCTAAATAGTCTTCCATTACCTCTACCTGTTGATCTGTAATTGGTGATGTAGCATATAGAAAGGAACAATTATAACATAAGAATTCTAGGTTCTCTAAGTGGTAGTTCTTTTTGTTTCCGTCTATGTGATGAAGTATAATAGGAATCTTAGTGTCTAAAATTCTCTTGTCTGCAAATCCACACTTAGCACATTTCTCTTCTATTAAAGCTTCAAAGATTATTCGTTGCTTTATCTTCTTTGGATCGAAATGTTCTACTGGAACTCTTCCTTCTATAAGGTCCATTAAAGGTGGTTCTTTTCCAGAGTTGTTTAGAAACTTTGGTATCCCTTTTCCAGATTGATTTTTATGTATCTCGTATAATGTAACATCTGTTTCAGTGTCCTTATACATCTTTGCATACTTCTTATAGTGTGTAAAGGATACATGTAGATATCTTGCTGCTGCTCTATTAGACCTCGTCATAGTTACAGCTCTCTCTACATCCTCTTTCTTTAATATTTTAGACGGCCTTCCCATTTTAAAAGTCTATTCCCTTGTACTTTGTAGTTGTTTCTTCACCATCTTCTAATACGGCTACTACTGTATCCATTTCTGTGTTAGATGTGTTTGGTTTGTCCATTATGATTAATCCATTCCATGTATGGTCTCCTGTTCCTTCTAATGTTGTAACCCCTGTTTTAGGTTGTACCGTAGAACATTCCACACATACATTGTATCCGTATTTAGTCTTTCTTAATTCTGGGAATAAGTTTGTACATTTGGGACAAGGTATTTGTTTTAGTTTGATAGTATTCATGTCTATTTATCTTGATTTTCTAAACTGTCCACCACTTTCCACACATCCTCGGGAGTTTTAAAAGGTTTTCCTTCTTTCTCTTCTCCTACATAGATAAGTCCGTCCCATCCTTCTTCAAATCTTAACTCATATAAGTAAGTCTCAATAAGAGATATCTGTTCGTCCGTAAATATCATTTCAAACATAATATCAATAAGCTTATAGTACATGTTATCGTAACTGCTTAAATCTACTCCTGTGTCTTCTATCATCTTAACAGCTCTATCTTCTAGGTCTATTAAAGTGTTTATGGCATCTATGAAGTATGTTTTTCTTGTAACTATATTTGATGTATGTTCCTCTACTACGTCGTAATCGACTCCACTAATTTCTTTTAATGCTTTGTGTATGTTATCCGCTGATGGTTTCATATATCTTTTTAAATTCGTTAGTAGTAAGTCTCTTTCCTTTTGCAAAGTATGCAATGGCTCTAGTTAATGAAGATTCGTTTGTGCTGTGTATTACTTCTCTATTTGAATCTGTAATGCTGTAGTAACTGTATTTCTTCATAACTTTTATTTTTGGTGGTGTGTTTATGCTTCTTCTTCTGTTTCCTCTTCTTTAGCTGGTTCTGGGTTTTGACCCTTTAGTGCTTGTCTAATAATCTTATCGAAATATTCAATGTAGATAAAGAATCCTACGATTGTCTTATCTTTTAGGTTTCTATCTCTTTCTACTTTTAACTCGTAAGACTTAAGTCCTTTTTCTAACCTCTCCTCTAATTCGATAGCAATATCGTCTTGTTGAGTTTTTGTCATCTTTCCAAATGATGTTGGTATGAATTGTACTTTTAATCCTTTCTTATTTGGATCTTCATTAACGCCTACATTCAACATAAATTGATGTCCTGCGAATGTAATCTTTGCAGATTCGGATATTACTTTTTTGATAGCTTCCGTTACTGCTTGTTTTGTAAATTTCATGTGTTCTTTATTTGTTTCTATTTCTAATAAATAGTGTGTGTTTTTTAACCGAAGAGCATGTTAGGTTTGTCTATGTCTACTGTCTCTACGATCTCCCAACGTTCCACATGTCTATTACGACTATACTGTTCTATTGCTTTCTCCAGGTCCTCTGTAGATATCTCTATTTCCTTCTCTGGTTTAGATGCTTCTTTTATTAGTATTCTGTATTTCTTGCTCATATTACTTATTTTTTAGTTTTAGTATCTACCCACTCCCAACCTAAGCACCATTTACAGAACCATCTGTTTATAAAGTTCGGCTTTGTATCTAATGCTTTTGTTTTCATAGTACCTGTTTTAATTTTTACTTTGTTTGATCAAAGATTCCAATATGCTCTGCTGCATCCATAAAGCTAGTTGTGTCAAACTCTTTAGCGTTCTTCATATCCATTTTCTCTGTTGCTGTATCATACTTTACTGCTGTCCAATTCCAAGTGTCTAAAGATTTTCCGCTTGCAAATAACATTCCTTTTGCAGGTAGTGTTAGTGTTGAAGGAAGCCATATATACTTTGTAGCTGGATCTTCGTACATTAAGTCTTTATGTAATTCTGGAAGTGTCTCTAATGCTGTCTTGTAGATTGCACTATCCTTTGTCATTAAGCTAGATGTAGTCAATCCACATCCCCAACATAACCAAGTTGTTACATTGTTTTCTAATTCTTGTTGGTATGCTGCATCTCCTTTACAATGTGGGCATGGTACTAATTTATCGTTATTGTTCATCCTTTTTAAATTTTAATGGTGTTCTTACTTTTGCTTTAAATTCTTTATCGTTTAGGTACAGTTCAATTGCTCTTGTTGTTAGCTTTTGTAGTGTAAACTTATCTCTTAGACATTGTATTTTGAACTCTTCGTATAGTTCGGTGTCTAGTTTTACTGATGTTAATCTTTTCTCGTTGCTCATACGACTTTAAATTTCTTTCATTACTTTGTTTAACTTCTTTTGAAGTTTTTTAAACATCGGTTCAATTGCTACTTCCCAAATCGATCCGTCCACTCCTAGTTCATAATCTTCTTCATCTACGTTTTCCTCTTCTTCGAAAATGTCTCCATAGTACAGTTCAAATACTCCGATTGGAAAAAATCCTTCATCCCAATACCTTCCGTACATCTTAACACTTCCGTCTATTTCTTCTAGTTGTAAGTATATTTCCGATATCATGCTTGACGGTATATGGTATGCAGACTCTAACTGTACTTTACATTCTGTTTCGCTTATTTCCTCTAATTCATCGTAGATTGAAATCCACTTAGCTCCAATTTTGTCTACTATGTTCTCTGTCCTTCTTGACCCGAATACATCTATGATGTGTGGTTTTGATAGCTTACTTGGATAGTCTCCACTGTGACTGTTATTAAATTTCTCTTTAAAGTAGTTAATTGCTTCTGGAGTTGCTACTATTGTTAACTCTGTTCTACATATATTTGCCATAACTCTTATTTTGTTATTGCGTCTCCGCATGATTTGTTAATACTAAACTCGCAAAATCTACAAGTGTGCTTTGAAGGTGTTGTTATGTGTTGCTTGTCTAAATAATTCCCTTCACTGTCTATTGCCACTTCTATAAAATGTTTCATAGATCTTAATGCTTTACCTGTCTTAATCTTTCCCGATGGAGGAGCAAACTGTTGTACCCTTCTTGCCATTGCAGGAAATTCAGGATCAATTGGAATCTGTCTCTTAACTATAAAATAGTTTACTTTTATCTTCTCAATAGGAATTCCAAACTGTTCCGAAAAGTGATGCTTGTATAGAAGTATTTGTGCCGTTTTACTTTCATCCGACTTAGCCCATTTGTTCCATCCTTTTGTAGATGTTTTAATGTCAACTATCTCCCACATGTCTAAATCCTTATCGTAAAGTACTAAATCTACAAACCCTTTGAAGTATGTGTTGTTTTGAAGCTTCACATACAGTAAGGTCTCTATTCCTGCTAGATATACTTCTTTTCTTGAGAAGTAAATTGCTCTATGTTTTTTTATGTACTCTAGAATATGTATTCCGTCTAAGTAAAATAATTGTAACTCTTCTGGAGATGAAAATGAATCGTTGCTAGATTCTCTCTGTTTTTGATACTCCTCTACTATGTTCTTGTATAGTAGTTTTTCTAAGTCCATCTCCATTGCATCCTTTATCTTCTCTTTGTAAAGTACTGTAAGCCATTCTTGAAGTGTTTCGTGAAAGGCTGTTCCAAATACTGTGTATATTGAAGATAGGAATGGTGCTTCTTTATCTATGTACTTTCTTTGCCACTTCTTTGGACAAGCAGTAAAGGTACTTAGTTGACTATATGAAATGTGTGTGTTTGAATCTCCCTGTTCTATTTTGGAGTTCCAAACTTCTTTTACTTCTGTTGGCTCTTTTCTAGGCATATTCAAATTTTATGTTTATAAGTAATCTAAGCCTTATTCAAACCGTCTGTATGACGTTTCTATTAGCTTTCGATATACTATTATGGTTGTTTCGTTTTTTCTCGTAGACGTTAGTTTCTTCTATCCGGTACAGAATACTCTACCACTTCCTTTTTTGGAGTGTGCTGTGTTACTAAATAGGTGTAGTTGTTTGATTTGGTAGATTCAAACTTAGGAATATCCGTGATGTTTGAATTGTATATGTATGTTAGTTTCTCCATTAAGTATTTCTGTTTAGTATTTCTCTTTACTAAATATAGTACTTAATTGCTTAATAACCTACTAAAAGTACCTTTTTTTCAAAGTATTTAGGTCTTTTCTTTTTCTATCAACCCATCCTTCTGTTCCGTCTGTGAACCTTACTCGTAGTCTTGTTGGCGATACCAGTAGTACTCTGTCTATTGGTTTTTCGTTTTGTTCAACATGAACTGTCTCTTCTACTTTATCAGGGAACGTTTGTGATGATGTTGCTCTTGTTGGTCTCTCTTCTTCCAACACTTCTACTGGTGGTTTTTCTTCTACTATTAGTTCCTTTTCTGGAACTATCTCTTCTTCTAGTAACAGTTCTTTCTCTAACGGTGGTTCCTCTTCTAGTATTTCTTCTTCTAAAGGCTCCTCTTTCTTTTCCTTAGCTTCTTCAAATGCAAAATTAGCTGCTATTACCAACGATATTGCTAATGGATCAAAAACGAAGACGATAACAAGTATTAACCAGTTAATTATCTTGTTCATAGGGTATCCGGTAAGTTCTGTAATGTACTTCAATGGTCCCAATTCTCCTGCTGTCTCTGTACTGTTTGCAAGTGATAGTATTTGTAGCTGGTATTTTTGTAAACTGTCGGCAGATGTAGTTCTTTTCTTCTGAACTTCTATTCTGTTCTTTTCCTCTACGTCTATTCTCTTTTGTGAGATTCTTAACCCACTTGTAGATACTGTGTTTCTAAATCCAGTTGATGAAGATGTGTCTCTTACTTGGATAGTTGTAGCTGTTGTTGAAGATAATGTGCTTATGTTGTCTGAGATTCTATCCAGTTGTGAGTCGTGTCTATTTACGTCAAGTGTGTAATAGTCTACTTTCTGTTGAAGGTATGATATTTTATTCTCGCTAACTGCTAGCTGTGAGTTTGTTGTTTGAAAAGCTGCCGATAAAAATCCGTATATTCCCATAGATGTTATTAATACCAATACTACTGTTGCTATTGATAGATATACTCTAAGGAACTTGTTTAACCTAGTCCAGTACTGGTATAGTAGAGATGCTACTACTAGTTTTGCAATTTCTAACGAACCTGCCATTATCATCACCTCATGTGTTGCTCCTGCAAATAACTTACCTAATCCTGTTACCGAATAGAAGGCTGCAGACATACTTACAGATATTGCAGATATTGCAATTAAAGCAGGTAGTGTGTTTCTTTTTATAGTGTTTAATATTTTCATAACTAGTTGGGAAGGATTAAAATTGTTAAGCAGATTGCTCCGATTATAGTTCCTATTTTATATATGGTTGTTTTGAAATTAGCTCTTCTTAATGCTTTTTGAAGGTCCTTATTTGATTCTTGACTTTCTCCGTATTTTTCTCTTTCCACATCAACTACCGTTTGTAGGTTCTTATTTATCTCGGCTTGAGTAGCTATGGTAGAGTCTTTAGATGATAGTGTACTATCTTTAGTGATTATGATGGTTGCTAGTATTCTGTTTTCCTTTTCTAATGCATCTCCTTTTAGAAGGTCTTTTACTATTAGTTTTGCTACTGATGTTTCTAATGCTATTTTAGAGCTATCTGTATCGTTCTGTGAAAAACCTGTAAAGTTCACTGCTAGTAAGGTTATCAATATGCTTAATTTTTTCATCTCTCTGTCTTCTAATTGTTCGAATTTTCTTATTTAACCTCTCTACCTCTTCGGTAAAAGTTTCTACGTCGTCTTCTAAAAGGTCTAATGTATTTTCTAGATCTTCGTTCACGTCCTCTATTACGGTAATACTGTCTTGAAGTACAGTTATTCTTGTCTCGTAAGGTGTCATGTCGACTCCTTTATCTCTTTGAGAGATTACTATGTAAACAAGTAATACTCCTATTGCAATCCAAGGAAGAAATTTGTTTAGATTTTTCATGTTGTCTTTCTTGTTCGTGGCTTCTTGTACGGCTTATCTATGTTTAGCACTCCTCGTTGTTCTGAGGTTGGTTTCTCTGTTACTAATCTCGTAAGCATATACACTATTATTCTTTCTAAAATACTCATAACCTTTTTTAATATTACTATTTTTCTTTTCCGAAAATCTTACCTACCGTAGCAATTCCAAATGATCCTAAAGTTATATATAAAAAACTGTTATATATAAATTCGTTGATTACTAAGTCTTTTCCGAAGTATCCTGTAAATAAGTCGGTGATGGCAAATAATACCATTACTACGAAAGAAGAGAATCCTACTACGGATTTTTCGTTTATCTCGTTTGTGTCTTTAAATATGTCTGTAAATTTCATCCAGGCTGTTTTTAGTTTATTGTTCATAAAGGTATAACTTTTTATATAACTGTATTTGTGTGTCCATATAAATAGGACGATTTTGAACGATATCTAAGTTTCTTGAATGTATGTCTACTTTTTTCATAGGAAAAATGACGGCATAGATTTAACTATACTCGTCATACTTCTAATGTTTTTATGATCTAATCTAGATCCTTAATCTCTGTTGGTAAGAATTCTACATTAACGTGTCCACATTTGGTACATGCAAATACTGGAATTGGAACGTATGTTGGTTTTCCTGTTCCTGTAAGTAGTCCTGATGCTTTTCTTAAGTGTACTACTTGTTCAAAGTATAAGTGTTGACATTTCTCACACGTTACCGGAGCTGTTTGTGATAAGTCTAAATTCATTTTTGGTTGATCCATTACTTTTTGTTTTTTGTTGATGGTTTAGAAGGACCTTTACGCTTATCTCCTTTTACTGCATCTATTACGTCTTTCGACTGCTTTACTAAGTTCTTTGCAGATGATTTCACGTCTGCCAGTTCCTCTTTTATTCTTCCAACTCTTCTTCCTGTCTCTTTTACGATCTTCTCTACTTTGTCAGGTACTAAGTTTTTATTCACATCTACAATCTTACCTGTTTTCATAAGGTAGATTAATGCAAGGATTGTTAAGGCAATTACTAATGGTATAATTAATATATTCATAATGTTACTTGTTAGTGGTAGCTGTTATTTTCCAGGTCTTTTTCTGCTAACTGAAATGCTAATAGTGTTGTGGCAAAGTCTAAGGATTTTCCTATCTGTAATGCTGATGTCATTAACTTGGTTAGGTTTCCATTCTCTGTTGCTCTTGCTATAATTTCTTTGAGCTCTTCCTGTGTTACTTTTTCAGCCGATTTGAAAGGAACTAAATCCTCTTCTAGTAACTTGTGATATTTTTTAGATGTTTCGCTCATAGGTTAGTTTATAAAAACCACCACCGTTTTAAGGATGATGGCTTTGTTTGGGTTTTTAGTTTTTAGCGTCAGCTACAGATTCTTTTCTGTATTCTGTTACTAATTTTTTGAATTCTCCTGCTGCTTTTCTAGCGTTTGCTTGAGATTTTTTAGTTGATCCGTTGTGCTCTTCTTCAAAAGTTCTAAATAAACTTGACATCTGTTCGAATAATTCTTGCTTTTTGTTCATAATTTTTGTATTTACTTTGTTTGTTTTCTCTTTTTCGTACTTTGCTCTTGGATAGCTAAACTCTGTTTTAATTAGCTTGTTCCTTTTATAGGTCCATGTATCTAGTAGTCCGTACTCATTTTCATACTGTACAACCTTTATTTCATCTTCCATTACATTCCTCCGAACATTCCTGGATCCATTTCTGGTTGTGAGTTGTCATCTTTTATGTTTGAGATAACTGTCTCTGTGATTAACATTGTTCCTGCTACTGATGCTGCATTCTCTAAGGCTAGTCTTGTTACCTTTGTTGGATCGATTATACCTGCTTCAAACATATTGATTGGGTTAGAGTTTCTAATATCCCATCCTGTCCAATTATCTTTGTCTTCTGTAATCTTCTCTCTTATCGTTGTGATTGTTGCTTCTTCCATTCCTGCATTTGTTAAAATTTGGTTGAACGGTTTTCTGATTGCTGCAATTACTGCATTGTATCCTTTACTAACATCTACTCCTAAAGCTTCTTTAGATTGAATTATACTAGCTGCTCTTAGTAATGCAATTCCTCCTCCTGGTAGAATTCCTTCTTCAAGTGCTGCTGTAGTTGCATGTAATGCATCATCAACTCTATCTTTTTTCTCTTTCATCTCAACTTCAGTATGACCTCCTACGTGAATGATCGATACACCTCCGATAAACTTAGCTAATCTGTCTTGAAGTACTTCTTTTTCGAAGTTAGATGTACTTTCGTCTATCTGAACTTTAATATCTTCAATTCTTTGAGTAAGTGCTTCTTCAGCTCCTTGAGCATCAATAATAGTTGTATGATCTTTTCCTACAGTTACTTTTTTAGCTTTACCTAACCAAGTAGTGTCAAACTTATCTAATCTCATTCCTTTTTCAGTTGAGATAACTTTACCTCCTGTTAGAATTGCGATATCTTCCATCATTGCTGTTCTTCTGTCTCCAAAACCAGGTGCTTTAACTGCTACTGCTGTTAAAATTCCTCTCATCTTGTTTACAATTAAAGTCGATAGTGCTTCTCCTTCAATATCTTCTGCAACGATAAGTAAAGATTTGTTTTGAGATGATACTGCTTCTAATACTGGAAGTAATTCTTTGATTTGATTTAACCTCTTATCAACAATAAGAATTAATGGATCTTTTAAAATTGTCTGCATTGTAGAGTTGTCAGTCACAAAGTATGGTGATTTGTATCCTCTATCAAATTGCATTCCTTCAACTGTCTCTAAGTAAGTTTCTCCTGTCTTAGATTCTTCGATTGTTACAACTCCGTCTCTTCCTACTTTATCTAAAGCAGTTGCAATTAACTCTCCTACTTCTGGATCATTGTTTGCTGATACTGTTGCAATTTGTCTAATTTGCTTTTCGTCTGTAATATCTCTCGATAAATCTTCTAAGAATGTAACTGCATCTGTAACTGCTAAGCTAATACCTTTCTTAATGTCTACTGCATTAGATTCCTTTTCTAAACAATCTAATCCTGTTTTGTATAACTCTCCTGCTAATAATGTTGAAGTAGTTGTTCCGTCTCCTGCTTGTTCAGCAGTCTTAATAGCAGCTTGTTTTACTAACTGTGCTCCTATGTTTTCAACTCTATCTTCTAACTCTACTGCTTTCGCTACTGTTACACCATCCTTTGTTGAAGCTGGTGATCCTACAGTTTGTTCAATAATAACGTTTCTTCCAGATGGCCCTAACGTTGAAACTACTGCATCCGATAATTTCATTACACCGTCTAGTAATCCTTTTCTTGCTTCTGCTGCAAATATAATCTTTTTATTCATATCTTAATTGTTTAATTCTATGTTTACTTTTCTTCCGGTGTAACTACACAAAGGATTTCTCTATCCTGTACAATGAAATATTCCTGTCCTTCAAAGTCCATTCTTAATGTTCCTAGTTTTGGAATTAATACTTCCTGTCCAATGATTGCTTCAACTGGAATGTGTATTCCAAATTCTGATGTTCTTCCTGGACCTACTGCTACTACTATTCCTGATTCTGGACGTTCTTTACCCATATCTGGAATGATAATGTTTCCGTATGTTTTCTCTTCTGCCTCGATAGGTTTTACTAATACCCTATCAGTTCTCGGGGTTAATGTTTGTGACATGTTCTGTTTTTATTTGTTTGTGATTTATTTAACTATTGATAATATACGAAGAAAAATTAAAGGAACAAACTTTATCCCTTTAATCTTTCAACTACTTTATATCTATTACTTTGTTTGGTACGTCTTTTGCAAGAGGTATACGAATATCCAATAACCCGTTTCTCATGGTTGCTTGTGCTGCGGACAAGTTGTACTTTGGATCTACCTTGTAAGCTAGGTTGATTGATTTTTTTGCTAATCCATTATAGATGTAGTTTGAAAAATCTATCTCTTCCGTTTGCTTGGTGTGGGTTATTATAAGGGTATTGGATTCAACACTTATCTCTACATCTTCTCTTGTTAAACCTGTACATGCTATCTCAAAAGCGAGACTGTATTCGGTGTAGAAGATGTTTATTGGATGGGGTTGTTTCGATTTGAATGCAGGTGCGAAAGGTTCGTCTGCTTTAAATCTGTTTCGATACAAAATATCGAACGGTGTTGGTGTTGGTACTATCTTATTCATTTTACTTGTTTTGTGATGCCCTAAGGTCATCTGTTTATGTAAAAGTATTGATTGCTCTAAAGTCTATCCTTCTTTTTACGGCTTATAAATAGTATGCTTTTAATTTTTAATGCCCTTCCTGCATATTGTCTGCAATTTCTGGTGGTGCTTTTAATGTTACACCTGGTAGTTCTGTTGTTGTTTCCATTATGTGACTTACAATTGGTGCAAATTCTTCTGCTCTACCTTCTTCTATGCTTACCACAATCTGATCATGAATCTGTGCTATTACGACTGCATCTATTCCCATCTTAGTTGCTTTACGGTTAATTTGTAAAGCTGCTCTGTTTACTATGGATGCTGAGTATCCTTGTAGTTGAACGTTTAAGCAGTTGTTTAAACTATTCTTATAGTCTCTGTACACTTGCATTACTTGAGCTTTTCCGTACTGTCCTTCTAAGTTCTTTCGGAACTTCCAGTCTAAGATCTTCTCTCCAAACTTATCATAGATTTTCTTAGCCTTAGGTAAGTGTCTAATTCTTCCTACCTTAGTCTTAATGTATCCATGTGCTTTAACCTGCTCTCTTGAATTCTCCATCCATTCCTGTAGTTGAGGAAATCCATTTAGATATCCGTCTACTAATTTCTTAGCTTCCTTTTGAGGTATGTTTAAAGATTTCCCTAATGCAAAGGCTCCCATTCCGTAAGGTATTCCAAGTGCATATGCTTTTGCAGTATTTCTTGCAAGTACATTTAACTTCTTTAAGAATACTGGTGATTTTTTGTCTGGGGATACTCCGTTAGGATAGTTTCTTTTATCGTCTTCTAACTTTTCTGTCTTAATTGCAATGGTAGAATAAAAATCCCATCCGTTGTTGAAAATGTCTCTTAGGTTTTGATCTTCTGTGATGGAAGCTAAAACGTGTGGCTCTAAACTTTCGTAATCGGCATCTATAAACTTTCGTCCTTTTCCTGCTATTAGAAATGCTCTAACTAAGTTAATGTATTCAACTATAATTGGTGCATCTTCTCCTTCTTCTTTTGGTTTAGGTAGTTGCTGTAAATCCGAACTATATCTTCCCGATACTGTTCCGTGCTGTTTGAAATATGCATAGTAAACTCCGTTCTCTGCTTTATCTAAAAATCTGTCAATGTATGTAGATTTGATCTTTAACAGTTTGTTATATACTCTTAAGTTCTCAGCCCATGGATAGTCCTTTGATAAGAATTCTAACATTCCCATATCAAATTGATCTTGTCCTTTCTTCGTCTGGCTCATTGCTTTAATGCCCATGTATTTGAATACGATTTCTCCTACGTGACTCTTTGACTGAATGTTAATATAGTCTCCGTCATTCTTTTCTTTCCATAAAGACATTGAGATTCTTGCCGACTCTACTTCGTCAATTAACGTTTTGTCTCCTGTTAGTAGAAATTGCTTCTGTACACTGTCTTCTAACTCCTCTATGTTCTTTGCCGTTAAAGAATACTTTCCTGATTTTTCACTTCTAGGTAGTGGTAAAGAGTATCTTGCTACTAATGTTTGTGCCCATGTTCCTTTATTGTTAACCGGATACTCTCTTAGTGCTGTATCTAGAACCCATTGCTTAGCTTCTGATGTTGCTAATAGACTCTTTAGTACGATATCTTTATTCTCTGCTAAATCCTTTTTGATTCGTAAGTGAGTAGCTGTTAGAAGTTCCATGTCTAAACTTACTCCTGCTATCTCCATTGGAATTGTTACCTCTCTGTAAATCGGCATAACTTCCTCTTTGAAAAAGAAATCAGATAAACCCTCTGCTTCTAATACCTTTAAGAAGTGAAAGCATAATCGATATGTTAAATCTGTATCTGCTGCTGCATATTTCGATAAGATGTCTAAATCTGCTTTAAACATTTCAAAGTTAGTTCTAGATGTTCCTCCACCGTTTCTTTTAATTGATTCTTTAAGTACCAATTGTTCCTCATTTGCTGCTTTACTTACATCAAGTCCAATTTCTTCTTGTACTGAGATTGCTAAAGCTTTAAGTCCGAATACTCCCATTCCTGCTCCTTCTTCTTGTACTGTGTGAACTAGTAATGCAGTGTCTACCCATAATGAAGATAGTAAATCTACTCCAAAGAAGTTTGTTGTGTATCTCATATCAAAAGATCCATTATGACAAATAAGTTTTTTACCTATAAGTAACTGTAGTACTTTTTTGGAAATATCAAAGGTGTCTACTCCTCCGATAGTCAATCTATCTAGTTTCTCTTCTTTCGTATTCCATACAAGCGATGGAAGATAGTATCCGTTCCCTGCTCTAGTTGAGACTGAGAATCCAATTATCTTTCCTGTTCTCATATTTAATGAGGTAGTCTCAGTATCGTATGCAATTACGTCTGCTCCTTGAATTACTTCAATTAACTCTTCAACCTTTTCTTTTGTATCAACTGTTACGTAGTGTTTTGCTATTTGAGTGATATCCTCTACTGCTTTTTCTGTTTGCATCTCCATATTTTTATTTCCGTTTTTACTACGTTTCTAGTCTTTTGTTGTGATTTCATGAGCCAATACCATTCTAGTATTATCCATCTGTACCCTATCTCCTTCGTTATAACTTACACTCCATCTAAA
>Ga0308003_1000461_pt1 | contig 18994 bp, 16 predicted proteins | sample Neamet36_FD_203159 | JGI IMG/M metagenome (GOLD analysis project Ga0308003, IMG submission 203159) | Marine microbial communities from water near the shore, Antarctic Ocean - #36 | ecosystem: Environmental > Aquatic > Marine > Unclassified | place: Southern Ocean | collected 2014-06-06
TTTAAAAGCGTAAGCCCCCATCAAGCTCTATCAACCTGCCGTTCATATAGTCATTTTCAATGATAAACATAGCAGCGTTAGCTAGCTCTGTTCGGTCACCTAAACGGCCTACAGGGATCACCTTTTCGATGCGCTCTAGGGCTTCTGGCTTCATAGAGTCGGTCATGTCTGTAGAGATCACCCCAGGTGCAATGCCTGCAGCTCGGATGCCAAAACGCTTAAGCTCTCCTGCCCATGTGGTCACAAGAGCAGCCACGCCTGCTTTGGTTGCGGCATAGTTGCTTTGGCCAATGTTACCCGCCTTTGCAATGCTGGAAATATTAACAATAACGCCACCATTACCGGCCTTTGCCATGGCGATAGCGCCTTCGCGGCCACACAAAAAGGTGCCTGTTAGGTTCACATCGATTACAGATTGCCATTGGCTAAGGCTCATTTTGCCTTGCACTTGGCCATCTTTAAACTTGATCAACATGCCATCACGTAGCAGGCCAGCATTATTTACTAGCCCATCTAGGCGGCCAAAATCAGCCAACACTTGCTCAAACAAAGCTTCTACTTCAGGCTCTTGAGTGATATTACAGGCATAACCCTTGCTTTGGGTGCCACAAGTAGCAGCGGCTGCATCTACTGCGGCTTGGTCTAGATCTACCAAAGCACAAATGCCACCTTTGTGAGTGATCGCTTGAGCAATGGCCAAACCTAAGCCACGAGCTCCACCTGTAATAACAAATACCTTACCTTCAACCTTCATGAATCAAACCTTTTTGCTGGAATAGTGTTGATAAATGCTAGAAAAATCTAGCCCTCCATGGCCATGCGCCCCATGGTCTTTAAATAGTTCAGCCGCTTTTTGCCCCAAAGGCACTGCAGAGTCTGACGCTTTTGCTGCAGCTAGAGCAAGGCCCAAGTCTTTGTTCATCAGATCTACCATAAAGCCGCCTTGGTAATCGTTACTTGCTGGCGTGCCATCCATTACTCCAGGCACCGGGTTATAAATTTCTAAGGCCCAGTTTCGACCTGAGCTTTTTACCATAATGTCTGACAACACTTTGGCATCTAGCCCGTTTTCTACACCCATGCGCAGAGCTTCTGAGGTGCCTGCCATCAGCACACTTAGCAGCATGTTGTTACACATTTTGGCCACTTGTCCAGCCCCAGCTGGGCCAGCATGAAAGATGTTTTTGCCCATGGCATTAAGGATAGGCTCAGCCAGCTCAAAGGCCTCTACTTCACCGCCTACTATAAAGCTTAAGGTGCCAGCTTTAGCTCCTGCTGTGCCACCAGAAACAGGCGCATCTACAAACTTTATACCTAGATCACTAGCGCAAAGGCCCACAGTGCGTGATGTTTGTGCATCTATGGTGCTGGAATCTATCACTAAGGATCCCTTAGGCAATAGTGCAAGAAGGCCATTACTGCCCTGCTGACTATCACTGTCGTTACCCAAATAAAGGCCTGCTACATGCTTACCTGCTGGCAGCATGCTGATTACTACTTGAGCGTTTTCCACTGCGTGTGCTGCTGAATTGGCGGCCACACCACCGATGCTTACAAACTCATCTAATGCGCTTTGCACTAGGTCAAAGGCCACCACACTATGCCCTGCTTTAATCAAGTTTGCGGCCATTGGGCCACCCATATTACCTAGGCCTATAAATGCTATGTTGGTCATAATTATTGTCCTGTTGTGCTAAAAATGGGCATCGGCCACATTTTCTGTTACAAAAAATTGTGCTATCCAAGCCTCTGGGGTGTTTTCAACTGTGTCATAACGCCAGGCCGGATTGCGGTCTTTATCGATCAGTAACGCTCTCACCCCTTCTTTAAATTCGCCTAGGCGTGTGGCGTTTACACCTACAATGTATTCATGGGCCAGTGCATCTGCCACATTGGCAAAGTTTTCGTTAAATGCACGATAAAACAGGTGTAAGCTGGTGGGTGACCCATTAGCCATGGTCTGTAGGGCTTTATCTAGCCATTTATCTTGGCCTTTTAAGCTTGCTAAGCTAGCCACAATACTAGCAAGGCCATTTTGACCTAGGGCTGATATAATGTTTTGCCTGTGAGCTGCTAGGCTAGATGCAGGGGCATCAGCACTTGCCTTAGCCTCTAGCTGTGTTATCAAAAGTGAAAGCTGGCCTAGGGTGTCTGCACTTGCTTGCTTAGGCATTTGGGTGAGTGCTTGCAAGAGCCGTGGGTAGTGGTTGTCATCTACCAGCCCATCTAACAAGCCCAGCTGGCGAGCATCTGTGCCATTTAACATGGCACCTGTTAGGCCCAAAAACAGGCCTAGATTGTCTGGCACCTGGCGCAAAAAGTAACTTGCTCCAACATCTGGAAACAAACCAATGGTCACCTCTGGCATCGCCAAACGGCTAGAATGGGTGCCTATACGCAAAGCCGCACCTTGCAAAAGGCCCATGCCTCCACCAATCACGTAGCCACTGCCCCATACCAGTAAGGGCGTTGTGAGCTTATGCAGCATTAAATCCATTTCATATTCGTGGTTGAAAAAGATCTCGCCAACGTTTTGGCTGCCCTTGGCCATTTCGTGATACAGCTGACGTATATCGCCCCCTGCACAAAACGCCTTAGCACCCGTGCCTCGCATAATAATAGCGATCACATTTTCATCAGCTTCCCACACCGGCACATGCACCAACAATAGGTCTACCATGTCACCGTTTAGGGCGTTAAGGGCTTCTGGTGTGTTGAGGGTCACTTCTACAACGTGTTGCCCAGCATCTGTGGTATGAGCTTTTATTAACAATGGCCCTTGATCTAATTCGGTGACCATTATGAATTAGTCCATTGTGGTTTACGTTTTTCTAAAAAGGCTTGCACACCTTCTTTTTGATCATTGGTGTCAAACAAATTAATAAACTCATCACGCTCATAACCCATACCAGCAAACATGGGCTGTTTACGGGCGTTTTGAATGAGGCGCTTGCATGCTGCAATACTTGTGGGGCTTTGTCTTTGCGACTTTTGTGCCCACTCCATAGCCTTTGCCAAGCCTTGGCCTTGCTCCGCTACAGCTTCTACTAAGCCAATATCTAGCGCTTGTTGCGCGGTAACTCGCTCACCACAAAGAATCATGCGCTTAGCCCAGCCTTCACCCACTAGCCATGCTAGATTTTGAGTACCTCCGGCACACGGCAGCAGGCCTACAGCAGCCTCTGGCAAGGCCATTTGGGCTTGGTTTTCAGCGATACGTAAGTCACAGGCCAGCGCCACTTCTAGACCACCACCCATGGCATAGCCATTAATAGCTGCGATACTTAAGCCTCTAAATTGGCTTAGCACCTCAAAAGCGCGGCCAAAAGCCGTAGACATGTCTGCTGCAGTTTGTTTGTTGCCATCAGCAAACAGCTTAAGATCTGCCCCTGCACTGAAAAACTTGTCCCCTTCACCAGTGATGACTAGGCTGTAGATGTTTTTATCAGCGTTAAAGGCTTGTACAAGCTCTGCCAAGGCGTCTAGGCTTGCACGAGTCCATGTGTTGGCCGGTGGGTTTGACATGGTGATGACAGCAACGTGCCCTTCAATGGTATAGGGTATAGATATGTTCATGGTTGATTCCTAAATTGGGTCCACAGCTTACTTTTAGCAGGTTTATAAGCCAAGCAAGCGGTTATAAAATGGCCTGTGAATCTTTAAGCAATATGCGCCTGGCAATGATCACGCGCATTATTTCATTAGTGCCTTCCAAAATGCGATGCACCCTACTGTCTCGCAAGTAGCGCTCCATCGGATATTCTTTAATATAGCCACTGCCACCAAAGCACTGCAAGGCTTCATCACACACCTGATACCCTATATCTGTGGCAAAGCGCTTGGCCATTGCGCAATAGGTTGTGGCATCTGGATGTTTGTTGTCTAGTTTAAAGGCTGCCAAACGCACCATTTGGCGTGCGGCTACTAGCTCGGTGTTCATGTCGGCTAGCTTAAACTGAATACCCTGAAAAGCTGCAATAGGTTTGCCAAATTGCTTTCTGTCATTCACAAAGGCCAAAGCTTCGCTTAGGGCTTGTTGGGCCGTGCCTAGGCCCACCGTGGCGATGTTGATACGGCCACCGTCTAAGCCTTTCATAGCAATGGTAAAGCCATCACCTTCGTTGCCTAAAAGGTTTGCAGCTGGCACACGCACCTGGTCAAAATTCACCATGCGCGTGGGCTGCGCGTTCCAGCCCATTTTATCTTCTGGGCGGCCAAAGCTAATGCCTGCGCTGTTTGAATCCACTACAAAAGCTGAAATACCCTTAGCACCAGGCTCTCCAGTTCGGGCCATCACTACTAATACTTCAGTTTCACCAGCGCCAGAGATAAAGATTTTACTACCCGTAATGACATACTCATCACCTGTCTTTACCGCCTTGGTGGTCAAAGAAGCTGCATCAGAGCCTGCATTGGCTTCGGTTAGGCAATAAGATGCTAGCCACTGGCCACTGGTAAGCATTTCACCGTAGTGCTCTTTTGCCACTTGGGTGGCATTGGCTGACACCATCCATGTGGCCATGTTGTGAATAGTTAACATGGCTGTGGTGGTGGTGCAGCCCATAGCAAGCTGTTCAAAAATAAGTGATGAATCTAACCGAGACAAGCCCAAACCACCCACTTCTGGGTCACTGTATAAGCCACAAAACCCTAGCTCACCTGCCTGTTTAAGGGTGGCTTTAGGGAAAATAGCTTCTGCGTCCCACAAGGCTGCATGGGGTGCTAGCTCATTGGCAGAAAACTGTGCAGCAAGCTCTACATAAGCAGTTTGGTCTTCGTTTAAGTCAAAGTTCATGTTAATTCCTAATTATCTATGTGCGGTTTAAACCAGCTCTACTGCCACAGCTGTGGCTTCGCCACCACCGATACACAGTGCTGCAATGCCTCTTTTTAGGCCTTTGTTTTTTAGCGCAGTGGTCAAGGTAAGAATAATGCGCGAGCCCGTTGAGCCAATAGGATGCCCCTGGGCACAAGCGCCGCCATACACATTCACTTTGCTAGCATCTATGCCCAGCTCTTGGGTGGCAAGCATGGTAACCATCGCAAAGGCTTCGTTAATCTCAAACAAATCTACATCGCCTACTTGCCAATCTAGCTTATTTAATAACCCAGTAATGGCACCAATGGGAGCAATGGTAAACTCACCGGGTTCACGGGCAAAGCTTTGCACACCAAGTATGCGCGCCAACGCAGTGAGGTTGTTTTGAGTCACGGCATTTGCACTAGCTAGCACCAAGGCAGACGCGCCATCAGAAATGGAGCTTGCGTTAGCCGCTGTGATGGTGCCATCCTTTTTAAAGGCTGCACGCAGCTGCGGTATTTTGTCGATACGAGCCTGCCCAGGCTGTTCATCTATGGTCACGCTAGTGGTGCCCTTTCGGGTGGTGATGACAACCGCTTCAATTTCGCTTTCTAATACTCCCTCTGCGATGGCAGCGTTGGCCTTAGATAATGAGTTAATGGCAAAGTCGTCCATCGCCTGGCGTGTTAAACCATAGTCATCTGCTGTGGCTTGAGCAAAGCTGCCCATTAGGCCACCTTTATAAGCATCTTCTAGGCCATCCAAAAACATATGATCTAACATTTGTCCGTGGCCCATGCGCAAACCTTGGCGCACTTTAGGCAATAAATAAGGTGCATTGGTCATGCTTTCCATGCCACCGCACACCATAATGTCTGCAGAGCCTGCTTTGAGCGCGTTAAAGCCCATAATAGTAGTTTGCATGCCAGAGCCACACATTTTGTTCACTGTGGTGGCTGGAGTGCTTTTAGGCAGCCCTGCTCCTAAAGCCGCTTGGCGGGCTGGTGCCTGGCCTTGGCCTGCTGCTAATACACAGCCCATATATACTTCATTCACTTGCTCTGGGGTGATGTTTGATCGTGCTAAAGCGCCCTTTATTGCGACCGCGCCTAGCTGTGATGCAGTTTGACTTGCAAGGCTGCCATCAAGGCCTCCCATTGGCGTGCGGCTGCCACCGAGGATATATACGTCTTGACTCATTTGAAGGCTCCAATAAAAAGCGAATTAAACAGGATAAACATTTTGCTTGACCTTTACGTCAACGTCAACCAAAATATATAGCAATAGATTAATAACAAGGGCGCATTATCCATGTCAGCCACCACATACACAATTAGCGAATTGTCGAAAGAGTTTGTCATTACTACTCGCAGCATCCGCTTTTATGAAGATCAAGGTTTGCTGTCGCCTGCCCGTGAAGGCCAAAAACGCATTTACTCTGCCCACGACAGAACTTGGCTAAAGCTAATACTGCGTGGCAAGCGGTTAGGCCTTACCTTGGCTGAAATCAGCCAAATATTAGATCTTTACGACTCGTCTTCCACCAACAATGATCAGCAACTTCTTGTTTTTATAGAAAAAATAAATGCTAGAAAACTGGCACTGCAACAACAAATGGAAGATATCAAAGCCCTACAAGACGAGCTAAATGCCGCACACCTACGCTGTACCAACGCCCTTTCAAGCACCCAATCTCTGGAGACTCAAGCATGATAAGCACTTATACCAGCCTCAATTTCGACTTAGGCGAAACCAATGACATTTTGCGTGATCACGTCAATCAGTTTGCAGCTGATCAAATCGCTCCTTTAGCTCAGGCTACCGATCAAGACAACGAGTTTCCTAATGAGCTGTGGAAAAAAATGGGCGACATGGGCTTGCTAGGCATCACCTGTGATGAGCAGTATGGCGGCGCTGGCATGGGCTATTTGGCTCACACCATTGCCATGGAAGAGATTAGCCGAGCTTCAGCTAGCATAGGCCTAAGCTATGGTGCTCACTCCAACTTGTGTGTAAACCAAATCCATCGCCATGGCACAGACCAACAAAAAGCTACCTACCTACCTAAGCTCATCAGCGGCGATCATATTGGCGCTCTTGCCATGAGTGAGCCAGGTGCAGGCTCTGATGTAGTGAGCATGCAGCTAAGAGCCGACCTTAAAGGTGATCACTATGTGCTCAACGGCAACAAAATGTGGATCACCAACGGGCCAGACGCTAACACCTATGTGATCTATGCAAAAACCGACATGGACGCAGGCGCTAAAGGCATTACCGCATTTATTGTAGAGCGAGACTACAAAGGCTTTAGCCGCTCACCAAAGCTAGACAAGCTAGGCATGCGTGGCTCAAACACTTGCGAGCTAGTGTTTATAGATTGTGAAGTGCCAGCCGCCAACATTTTGGGCAAGCTTAATGGTGGTGTAAGAGTGTTAATGAGCGGCCTAGATTATGAACGCGTAGTGCTTTCAGGCGGGCCACTGGGCATTATGCAGGCATGCATGGATTTGGTGGTGCCCTATGTGCATGATCGCAAACAGTTTGGCCAAGCCATTGGTGAGTTTCAGCTAGTGCAAGGCAAGCTAGCTGACATGTACACCCAAATGAACGCCGCTAAGTCTTACGTTTACAATGTGGCAAAATCATGTGATCGTGGCGAAACCACACGCAAAGACTCAGCCGGTGCCATTTTATATGCTGCAGAGCTTGCCACAAAAATGTCTTTAGATGCTATTCAGCTACTAGGCGGCACAGGCTACACCAACGAATGCCCAACTGGCAGGCTTTTGCGTGACGCAAAGCTTTATGAAATAGGCGCGGGCACGTCCGAAATTAGACGCATGCTAATCGGCCGTGAATTGTTTAACGAGTCCCACTAATATGGCCACTTTAGCCAACAACATTAATACCCAAAGCGCAGAGTTTAAGCTTAAGTCTGACGCGATGCAGCTGTTGGTAGACGACCTACAGTACCAAGTTGAAAAGCTGCAGCTTGGTGGTGGCGAAGCCTACCAAGCAAAGCATTTAGGCCGTGGCAAAATGCTACCACGCCAACGCATAGACGCCCTGATAGACCAAGGCTCGCCCTTTTTGGAGGTGGGCCAGCTGGCTGCCCATGAAGTGTATGATATGGCCGTGCCTAGTGCAGGCATTATTTGTGGTGTGGGCCTAGTGAATGGCCGTCATTGCATGGTTATTGCCAACGATGCCACAGTAAAAGGTGGCACCTACTTTCCACTTACCGTAAAAAAGCACCTGCGCGCCCAAGACATTGCTTTGCAAAACAATTTGCCTTGCATATACCTAGTGGATTCAGGCGGTGCAAACTTACCCCAACAAGATGAGGTGTTTCCAGACAAGCTGCATTTTGGACGCATTTTTTACAATCAAGCCACCATGTCTGCTCACGGTATACCTCAGATTGCCGTAGTGATGGGATCCTGCACTGCTGGCGGCGCTTATGTACCAGCAATGGCAGACGAATCTATTATTGTGAAGCAACAAGGCACTATATTTTTGGCTGGCCCACCCTTAGTAAAAGCGGCTACAGGTGAAGAAGTGAGCGCTGAAGAGCTAGGGGGTGCAGACACCCACTGCCGCGTATCTGGCGTGGCAGATCATTATGCACAATCTGATGAACATGCCTTGTTGATCGCTCGCCAGTGCATTGCTAATTGTCCCAAAACACCAGGCAACCCCTTGTTACGCAAGCCCAGTGCGCTACCTCGTTATTCTAGCGACCAAATTTATGGTGTCGTAGGCACAGACCTGCGCAAGCCTTTTGATGTGCGCGATGTCATTGCACGGGTGGTAGACGACTCGGCTTTTGACGAATTTAAGGCCTTATATGGCACTACACTAGTATGTGGGTTTGCTCACATAGATGGCTATCCTGTTGGCATCGTCGCCAATAATGGTGTCTTGTTCTCTGAATCTGCTCAAAAAGGAGCTCACTTTATAGAGCTGTGCTGTCAACGCCAAATTCCTTTGGTGTTTTTACAAAACATCACAGGCTTTATGGTGGGCAAAAAATACGAAGCGCAAGGCATCGCTAAACACGGCGCAAAAATGGTGATGGCTGTTGCTTGTGCCAAAGTGCCCAAATTCACCATCATTATTGGCGGCAGCTACGGCGCCGGCAACTACGGCATGTGTGGCCGTGCTTTTGAGCCCAATTTTATGTGGATGTGGCCTAACAGCCGCATCTCTGTGATGGGCGGCGAACAAGCAGCAGGTGTGCTTACCCAAGTGAAACGTGATCAGCTAGCCGCACGTGGTGAAACCTTTAGTGACGCTGATGAAAAAGCCATGCGTGAGCCTGTATTACAACAATATGAGCACCAAGGGCACCCCTATTATGCCAGCGCACGCTTATGGGACGACGGTATTATCGATCCTAAAGACACCCGAAACGTGCTGAGCATCGCTTTGGCTACGGCCCTCAACAAACCTGCACAAGAAACACGTTTTGGCGTGTTTCGTATGTGATTTGCATGCTACTTATATGTCACTTAAGGCGCCCAATATGACCACTTCTACAGCACCCACAGCTTCTTTTGAGCATTGGCTCACCTGCACGCTAAGCCCTAGTGGCATTGCTACGCTCACCCTTAACCGGCCTGAAAAGCACAATGCCTTTGATGACCAGCTAATACAGCTATTTATTACCCAGCTGCAAAGCCTGGCTTCAAACACGGATGTGCGTGGCCTTATCATCACCGGGCAAGGAAAAAGCTTTTCAGCAGGTGCAGACTTGGCCTGGATGCAACGCATGGCAGACTACGACGAAGCCGCCAATATTGCAGACGCTCAACAATTAGCATTGTTAATGCAACTGCTAGATAAGTTTCCAAAACCCACCCTAGCTTTGGTAAATGGAGCTGCTTTTGGTGGCGCTGTAGGTCTTATTGCTTGTTGTGACAGTGTGATTAGTGCAGACCATGCAAACTTTTGTTTGAGTGAAGTGCGCATTGGGCTTATCCCAGCAGTGATTTGCCCCTTTGTAATGAACAAGATAGGCATATCATGGGGCCGCCATCTTATGACTAGCGCTAAAGTGTTTACCGCGCACCAAGCACTAACCTATGGATTAGTGCATGAAGTAGTAGAAGCTTGCCAATTAGAGGTGGCAAAAGATCAATGGATTAAAGGCACCTTGGGCAACAGCCCAGAAGCTGTAGCGCAAATCAAACATCTACTTAGCCGTGTTAATAGCCACTGCCCTATTGCTAAGGAAAACTTAGCATCTACTACCAATCTCACTAGTTCGGCTATATCAAAGATCCGCGTGAGTGCAGCTGGTCAAGCCGGTTTAAAGGCCTTTTTAACCAAAACTACCGCCCCATGGAAACAATGAATCCTATGTTAAAATCTGTACTAATTGCCAACCGTGGAGAGATAGCCTGCCGTGTAATGCGCACTGCCAAGGCCATGGGCATGCGTACCATCGCCGTGTATTCAGACGCTGATGCCGATGCACTGCATGTAAAAGAAGCCGATGAAGCCTGGCATCTTGGCCCTGCTGCCGCTGCGCAAAGCTACCTAAGAGCAGACAAAATATTGGCCATTGCCTTGGCAAGCAAAGCCGACTGCATTCACCCAGGGTATGGGTTTTTATCTGAAAATGCAGGCTTTGTAGCTGCTTGCCAAGCAAACAACATAGTATTTATTGGCCCAGATGTGCCTGCCATAGAGCAGATGGGCAGCAAAAGTGCTGCCAAAATTATTATGACAGCAGCAGGCATTCCTTTAGTGCCAGGCTACCATGGAGCAAACCAAGACGATAAGCTGCTGCAAAGTGAAGCCGATAAAATGGGCTACCCTTTATTGATAAAGGCTGTGGCTGGTGGTGGCGGCAAAGGCATGCGCGTAGTAGATAGCAGTGAAGACTTTTTGACTCACTTAGCAGGCGCAAGGCGTGAAGGCTTGGCAAGCTTTGGCAACAGTGACGTGTTGATAGAAAAATATCTCATCGCCCCTCGCCATGTGGAAGTGCAAGTGTTTTGTGACCGCCATGGCCACGGTGTTTACCTTGGCGACCGCGACTGCTCGGCCCAAAGACGCCATCAAAAAGTGATCGAAGAAGCCCCTGCTCCTGGCTTGACTGATGAGCTACGCCGCCAAATGGGCACCACAGCAGTAGAAGCCGCTCAAGCCATTGATTATGTCGGTGCAGGCACTGTGGAGTTTTTGTTAGACAGTGACGGCGGCTATTATTTTATGGAAATGAATACTCGCTTGCAGGTAGAGCACCCTGTTACCGAAATGGTAACGGGGGTAGATCTGGTAGCTTGGCAGCTTAACGTAGCAGCTGGCCTGCCTTTGCCGCTTACTCAAGATCAAGTGAGCTTGCAGGGCCATTCTTTTGAAGCGCGAATTTATGCGGAAGACCCCACCCAAGATTTTGTGCCCTCTACCGGCCGTATTGAGCATTTGCGCACGCCCAAGCTAGGTGCCACCATTCGCATAGACACAGGCGTGGGCCAAAATGACGAAATAAGCCCTTTTTATGACCCCATGATCGCCAAGCTCATTGTGTGGGCGCCAAGCCGTGAAGAGGCCTTAGCCAAGCTAGACCGTGCATTGCAAGATTATCACCTAGAAGGCATCCACACTAACATCGACTTTTTACGCCGCCTAGCCACCTTGCAAGACTTTCAAGCAGCAAAGCTGCACACCAGCATCATAGATCAACACCAAGGCTACCTTTTAGCGCCTTCGTTACAAGACAAACAAGTGATCTTGGCGATGGCAGGCCTAGTGTTTGGCACACAGGCCCACAACACCTATGGGGACAGCGCCGGGCTTAGGCTCAACATGCCTACCACAAGCTTTGCTTTGCAGGCACAGTATTTACAGAGCAGCTGCGTGATAAACACCCACACTTTGGGTAAAGTAGGCCCCCATTGGCTAGAGCTAGATTATGCGGGCAGCGTGTATAAAGCAGGCTTTTGCCTAACCGGTGACAAGCTAAGCTTGTTTACAGCGCAAGGAAAAGCAGTAGTAAGCCTAAATACCCCTAAAATGGATGATTTTTTAGACAACAATGACCATAATACAGGCCAGATTACAGCGCCTATGAATGGTAGCCTTATCGCCTGCTTAGTCACCTGTGGGGTGAAGGTAGTGGCTGGTGATGCGCTAATGGTGGTAGAAGCCATGAAGATGGAACACACTATTGTGGCACCAAAAGATGGCATCGTGGGCGAGATCTTTTTTACAGTAGGTGATCTAGTAGACGCTGAGGCCCAGTTGTTAGAGCTATTAGAAATTACGCCACCAAAACAACAGACATCATAGCGTTAATAGAGAAGAAGAAATAACATGCCTTTGATTACTACTAGCCCTTTGGCCACGCCAAGGCCCATAGCAAAACACGTGAAAGTAGTGGAAGTGGGCCCAAGAGACGGCTTACAAAATGAATCTGGCCCCATGTTAGATGCCGCTATAAAAGCCAACCTTATTGATCAGCTTGCAGCAGCAGGCCTTACAAACATTGAAGCCGCAGCTTTTGTACACCCTAAATGGGTGCCCCAAATGGCCAATAGCGCACAAGTGTTGAAGCTAATCACGCGTCACCAGCATGTGTCTTATAGCGCCCTTACACCCAACATGAAGGGCTTGGAGCGTGCAATAGAGGCAGGTGTAAATGAAGTGGCCGTATTTGGTGCCGCCAGTGAAAGCTTTAGCCAGCGCAACACTAATTGCTCTATCGCCCAAGCGCTAGCGCGTTTTGAGCCTGTGGCTAAAGCCGCATTAGATGCTGGCCTAAAAGTGCGTGGCTATGTGTCTGTGGTAGTGGACTGCCCCTACGAAGGCGCTGTGTCTGCTGATGCCGTGGCCAATGTAGCCCAACAGCTGATGCACATGGGCTGCTATGAAGTGTCTTTAGGAGATACCATCGGCACTGCTACCCCGTCACGCATGTTGCACATGTTGGATGCCGTGAGCAAAAATATCCCTGTGTCTGCCCTTGCAGGCCATTGCCACAACACCTATGGCCAAGCTTTGGCAAACGTATTGGCCATGCTAGAAGCTGGCGTCACTACCTTTGACAGCTCTATAGCAGGCTTAGGTGGCTGCCCTTATGCCAAAGGCGCAAGCGGCAATCTAGCCACAGAAGACCTGGTGTATATGCTGCATGGTTTGGGCATACATACCGGAATTTCTCTAGACAGGCTAGCGCGGGTTGGCCAAAACATTAGTGACTTATTGGGCCGCCCCAATGGCTCCCATGCAGGCCAGGCTATGAAGCCTTAATCTGGTCGATTATAATCAAGTAAATGCTATATTTATTGGTTTAAATTGGCAGTTAATTTTGGTGATCTGCACCCTCATTTTATAATTAAAGGATCAGTATGACTCAGCCTTTGTGGCAACCTAGCCAAACCCGTATTGAACAAACCAACCTATGGCGTTTTATACAAACGGTTAATGCCTCACACCAGCTAAATATTACTGATTATCATGAGCTTCACCAGTGGAGCATAGATCATAGCGATCTGTTTTGGGACCAAATTTGGCAGCAAAGCCAAGTGCAATCTAGCCACAAAGGCAGTGTGATTGTAGAACACCCAAACCAGATGCCAGGTGCCAAATGGTACCCGCAAGCCAAGCTAAATTTTGCAGCCAATCTACTTAAATTTAGAGATGACTCTAGCGCGCTTGTTTTTTGTGGTGAAAACGGTGCCCGTGAGGAAATAAGCTATGCTCATTTGTATCAAAGAGTAGCGGCGCTTGTGGGTGGCTTAAAGCAATATGACATACAGCCAGGTGAGCGTATTGCAGGCTTTATGCCCAATGTGATCGACACTATTGTAGCGATGCTAGCCACCGCAAGCTTGGGCGCTGTGTGGAGCTCATGCTCTCCTGATTTTGGCATTAACGGAGTGCTGGATCGTTTTGGGCAAATAGAGCCTCGCCTGCTATTTACTACAGATGGCTACTACTACAATGGCAAAACCCTAAACTCCCTAGAGCGCGTGGCTGGTATTGCCGCATCATTGCCTTCTATAGAAGCTATTGTGGTGTGTGACCATGTGGCCACAGCTGCAGACTTAAGCCTATTGCACACGGCAGTGCCTGGCAAAGCCATACACCTTAAAGACTTTATAGACACAAGCGCCACAGACATTGAATTTGTAGAGTGTAGCTTTGATGACCCGCTTTACATCATGTATTCATCAGGCACCACAGGCGTGCCTAAGTGCATAGTGCACGGCATAGGCGGCACGTTATTACAACACAACAAAGAGCACTTATTACACACAGACGTGACACAAAACGATGTGCTTTTTTACTACACTACCTGCGGCTGGATGATGTGGAACTGGCTAGTGAGTGGCCTGTCCCTAGGCTGCACTGTGCTACTTTATGATGGCTCACCCTTTAAAACGCCAAGCATTCTTATGGACATGGCAGAGCGTGAAAAGGTGACTATTTTTGGCACCAGCGCCAAATACATTGCAGCAATAGAAAAGGCAGGCGTTAAACCTGCCCAAAGCCATGATCTGCAGCACTTAAAAGCCATTCTTTCTACTGGCTCGCCTTTGTCTCATGAGAGCTTCGACTTTGTGTATCGTGATGTAAAGGCAGATGTGTTACTGGCGTCTATCTCTGGCGGCACCGACATTGTGTCTTGCTTTGCCTTAGGTTGCCCTATTCTTCCTGTTTACCGTGGTGAGCTGCAATGCGCAGGCCTAGGCATGGCGGTAGATATATTTGATGATGACGGCAAGCCTGTGCGCCAAACCAAAGGCGAGCTAGTGTGCAGCGCACCCTTTCCGTCTATGCCAATCTACTTTTGGCAAGATGCCGATGGCCAAAAATATCATGACGCCTATTTTGGTCAGTATCACAATGTGTGGGCACATGGCGACTATGGCGAGATCACCGCCCACGGCGGCGTTATCATTCATGGCCGCTCTGATGCGGTGCTAAACCCAGGTGGCGTGCGCATAGGCACAGCAGAAATCTATCGCCAGGTAGAAGTTATTGAAGACGTATTAGAAAGCATAGTAATCGGCCAAAGCTGGCAGGAAGACGTGCGCGTGATATTGTTTGTGGTGCTGCGCCAAGGCTTGGTTTTAAACGATGACCTAATCAAAACCATTAAACAACAAGTGCGCGCCAACACCACCCCACGCCATGTGCCAGCTAAAGTGATACAAGTGGCGGCTATTCCACGCACCATAAGTGGCAAAATAGTGGAGCTGGCCGTGCGTAAGGTGATCCATGGTGAAACTGTGAAAAACAAAGATGCCCTCGCCAACCCAGAGGCCTTAGACCTGTTTGCAAACCTGCCAGAGCTTATGAGCTAAATTAGGCGAATAACCCACATGCTAGAAAAAATAGCTCACATACTAAGCAAAAACCCCACCACACAGTGGCAGGCAAAAGACTTTAGCGCCGTAGATCAGCTGCATTTAGGGGGCATCCCTGCTACCTTGGCCCTGCTAGACTGGCTGCCTAATGACCAAGACCAAAGCAAAGGCAAAGACAAACCTTTATCTACTCTAGGCCTTGACATAGGCTGTGGGCTAGGAGGCACTAGCCGCCTAGTGTGGGCTACACGCGGCTACACTATGATGGGGCTAGACTTAAATGACAGCTACATTGGTGCAGCCAAGCTACTAAACCAAAGCATAGACCCACCACCCAAATGCCAGTTTGTAGTGGGCAACAGCCTGCACCTGCCCTTTGAAGCGCAGCTGTTTGGCTTTGTAATAAGCCAACACGCAAGCATGAACATTCATCAAAAACTCGATTTATTAGCAGGCCTTTACAAAGTGCTAAAGCCACAGGGCCAGCTACTGCTGCATGAAGTGATGCTGCAGCCCAATGCTTTAGCTGCCGATGTAGTTTACCCTACTCCTTGGGCCTACCAAAAAGATGAAAGCCACCTGTGCCAATGGTCTACCTTTGAGCGCCTAGCAATAGATGCAGGCTTTGTAGTGGAGCAATTTGAAGACGATACCCAAAGCGCACTGGCGTGGATACGCAAAACTCGCGCACAAAAGCTACCACCACAGCCTGCTGACTCAGCAGTTAAACGCAAGGCTGAAGCTAAACCTAGATTCACACCAGCACTGGCGCTAGGCCCCAATGCGGCAGCTATGAGTGCTAATGTGTTGGCTAATATTGAGGCAGGGCTTTTGCAGGTGGTGAGTGTGAGCTTGCGCAAGGTTTAGGTAGTGGCCATATAGGCAATCAATACACCATTTTAAACAGCAAGTAATCCATAGCTTTTTATTCGCTAAAGCTTTGAAATATAAAGTGCAACGGTGGATTACACACCCTGCATGCGCCCTACCGAACAAAGTAACACCGTGAACCACGCTAAAAAGCCTTACTAGTAATACTAGAGCAGCTTTTTTACACTTTTAGCACAGACTAAAAATGCCATACCACGACGCCAGAGGTTTCACCTTTTTGGTGGACGCTTTAGAACAGGTGACCCCGTAGAGTATGCCATCAGTTTTGGCATAGTGGCCATCTGCGCGGTGCTTATTCAGTTTACCTATGCCGCTGGTTGGTATCTCTTTTTTTATGACTGGGGCGGCATGTATAGCGAGGGAGTTATTGATGCCCATGAGTGGCGAACTAATCGGTTTAGGTTGTTTTAAAATAATAAAATGGCTGGCCTTTAAAGTGCTGACACCAGCATGAAAACCATGCGTGTAGTTCCCTCTCGCACCCCGGACTGCGGCACTAGTGATGATTGAAATAAAAGCGCAGACTAGTTGTAGTGGCTCTGTCGCAAGCTGTTCGAAAAAGCAACGTCCTACCCAACGGTTGAGGCTGTAAGTGCCAAGTGCGACAGGTATCTGAAAGGGAGTACCAACGTTTAGCTGGCACAGGTCGCTATCTAACCCAAGCGCCAAAGCCAGAACAAGTGCAGTAGACCAACAAACGCACAGATGAAATACAGACTTTAGAAAAAGGCATAGACCCAAGTTGGGATCATAACCCTGGCCAAGCCTGTAAAAAGCACTTAGATGCCTTGGTTGAAGAAAACAAGCAGCCACCAAAAAACGCGTGTAAGGGCCGCAATAAACTCTAAAAATGCCGTGGTCGAAGCGTTAAACGGGTGTTAAACGCTATTGTAATGCGATCTTATAGGCGAAACTGGTTACGTAATCCTAATCCAATTAGAAACAAGAACACAAATCCAAAAAAGCCGTTGAACCCTATCGTGGTGTAGAACAAGGTAAGTTGTTCTGGGTATGCCTCAATCCCTTTTGGGTAGAGTTGCTCATACAGGCTCTGTGACCGTCGAGTTAGGCTACCAAATGGCAAGCTGTTACTTAGGCTGTAATAAAATGCAAGTGCCCAGTTATTAATGGGGGAGGTCTGTAAGTATAAGATCATGTTCAAAAAGACTACCGTCCACAATAATATGAATGGCCTGAGTATACTTTGTCCATAGTTGCTAACCATTTCATATACGTAATTTATAGAAAGGTTTGCTATATGCGTTTCTTCATGCCACCGCTTTGATCACATTTCTTGAGCAAAGTATCGTTGTTCTGCAGCATGATCTTGGCGAGTGACCGCCATCTGCTTTAGTTGCCGATATGCTTGTGCATCCTGAAACCGGCTGGCCCGATGAAATATCCATTTATATCGTTTGGCGTTACGAGAATACTTAACGACGATGCCCGCAACAGATTCTGGAGAGATATTGGATTGGAAAAACTCAGGCACCTTGTCGAACTTAGAGTTTTCAAAGTGTACCGTTTGAGCGTAGGAGCACGATAAGAACTGTGCTGTATCGTGAAAGGTGCAATTATCAAATGACACCATTTCCTCGAAAGCATTAGCATATACCCAAACGCGCTGACTAAAAACTGAATTTTTGAAATTGCTATTACCGCCTACCGTAGTCCTACTGAAATCAAATTCTCCATGGCACTCCATCTCAGAGGCATCTAAGTGCTGACCGATTTTGATTGAGTTAATTATTAGGCCTTGTTTCAAAGTACACTTCTTCAAGAGTAATGAAGTTATTTCTGTATCAACCTCGAAATGAAGCATTTTATGAAACTGCGCCCCGATCAAATTTAAGGTGCTCATTTTTTTAGAAAAAGAGACATCTTCAAAAAAGATGGCTGATTGGAAATTAAATGAAACGCTTCCAGCACGGGGTCGTACAATAGAGAGCTTTTCATGAAACACCGCTCCAACAAAGGTAGAATGCTTAACACGGTCACCGATAGTGACGTTACATTTAAAAATAAAACCATCAAAGCAGTAACCCCTAAATCCATCGCCTATGGTTAACGTAGGAACCTCAGCCGAATCAATGAAATCTTCGTTCATCCATGCATTCCATGCATCCTTACCTTCGAGCTGTTTTACAATAGCGCCCTCTAACGACACCATACCTTCTTGAATTGACGATTCATACATCATTTTGCTTGTTCCTTTTTAAGCAGATTGATGTTTAATACTAGCCTATTTCACTGCTTATCGCTGATTTAATAAAAAACCTAAATTCATTCAAACGCTTGAATCCCACGATATAACCGCATCTTCCTAACATGGACGCATGAAAACGATTCATGCCCTCAACTCCACATTACAAGCCTTTAGCTCTGCCGCTTTACCGGAAGAGCTTTTGCTTGTGCCTGCTGGCCAATTTGCTGGCCGCGACGGACGTGGCTGGTCTAACCCCAATCCTCAGCTTGTTATTAATGCAGCTCAAGATTTTGGCTTAGATATAGCGATAGACATTGAGCACTCCACAGAACTTAAAGGCCCAAAGGGTGATCCAGCGCCAGCTATGGCATGGATTGCTATCGCAGGCGTGTTTGTTCGAGACGGCGCTATTTGGGGCAAAGTTGCATGGACTGACGCTGGCAAAGCGTTAATAGAAGCAAAACGGCCACTAGAGCTGAAAAAAGCGTCGCGGGATCTACGCTGACCCAAGCACCAAATAAAAAGGTACCTAGGTAGGCTTTTGATTTGGCTCAGAGGGGAAACTCTCTGTAGCCAATCTTTTGAAACATCCAAACTAAACCTTCAAGTCAAATTAGACCCCACACTCTACCTACAAACCACCTTACCCAAATCAATATTATTATTGATAAAGCTTAGGCCACACTTAAGTTTCACTTGCACATAAAGTTCAACATACCTCTCACACTTGCCTGCAGCAAAAACATATCGAGAGTTTTGCAGCTTGGTTATAAA
>Ga0308003_1000464_pt1 | contig 18943 bp, 22 predicted proteins | sample Neamet36_FD_203159 | JGI IMG/M metagenome (GOLD analysis project Ga0308003, IMG submission 203159) | Marine microbial communities from water near the shore, Antarctic Ocean - #36 | ecosystem: Environmental > Aquatic > Marine > Unclassified | place: Southern Ocean | collected 2014-06-06
TATATAAACGCCATACTACTTAAAAACAGTGTGGCGTTTTAATATATAATTAAGAGGGCAATAATGTCCTTAGGCCTAAAAATAACAAATATAAATATTATGGCACAATTAAAAGTAAAACAAATTAGTGACTTTACATCAAAAGTAAATTCATTAATAACATCAGCAACGACCGATGAAAATGCTTCTATCAATTCGCTAGAACTTATTGATGCTGCACAAAACAATTCTATCGATGCATTACAAACAGCAGCAGCTGCAGCAGTTGGTTCTATCAATTCGCTAGAACTTATTGATGCTGCACAAAACAATTCTATCGATGCATTACAATCATCTGATGTAGTAGTCAATGCTTCTATCGATTCATTAGAAGTGTTAGCAGCATCTAACACAACAATAGCAGACGCTTCTATAAATTCATTAGAATTGGTAGCAGTATCTAACACAACAGTAGCAGACGCTTCTATCAATTCATTAGAAATTGAAGTAGCAACTGCACAAAGTGGTGTTGATGCTATTGTAGCAGGAGCAGCTGTGGATTTAGATACGTTCGCAGAAGTGGTAACATTCTTCAACTCTGTAGATACAGTGAATGACGGATTATTAACTTCATTTGTAACGGCAGCTGAATCATCAATTAACTCTTTAGAGGTAGTTGAAACTGCACAAAACAATTCTATCGATGCATTACAACTATCAGCAGCAGCAGGAGTTGGTTCTATTAATTCATTAGAACTTATTGATGCCGCAATTGTTAATTCTATTAATTCATTAGAAGATGTAGATACTGCACAAAACAATTCTATTGATGCATTACAGCTAGTAGACACTGCACAAAACAATTCTATCGATTCTATTGAAGTTGCAATAAGCAGCATTGGTGGTGGTTTAGTTTACGTTAAACAAGGAGCTATGGCTGCAAGTTCAATTACATTTAGAGCTAATGCTCCAGTAAGATTTGGTACTGGTGATGACTTATCAGTTTACATTAACGGATTGGAAATACACCCTAGACATATAACAGTTGCCCAGGGTGAGGAATTCGGCGTAGGAACTTCTACTACAGAAGGTTACGGAACATCTGATGGTCAAAACTTCACTATTTACAATTTAGGATATACGTTAGAAGCTGACGATCATATTCACGTTGTTGGTATAGCACAATAATTCTTTTGAGTTATTAAACTAAAACGACCATCTTAGTAAATTTAAAGGGTCCCTCAGGGGACCCTTTTCTTTTTTAGATATATAAATGGTAGTAACAAAACAAACATTTCACATGAATACAAAAACAGATCAAACGAAATACATAGGCATTACTATAGGATTACAGTCAGATAATGAGAGTATGTGGATTAATGGTATTAAACAAAATGCACTTTTTTTGGCAAATGCACTACAACATGCCGGACATAAAGTTATTTTATTGGATACTTCAGATAAGGTCGATGCTGAGCCAGGGAATTCTGGTAAAATTTCAGATGATAAAGTCATATGGGATTCTATTAAATTTCCTATTCATAAATTTATAAAAGAAGGGCCTAGATGTGATGTTTTAATACAATTAGGAACTACTCTTCCGATTAAATCCCTACAATATTTTAAAAGGGATGATTCATCCAAAAAGATAATTAAATATATGTGTGGTAATAACTATGTTATTGATATGGAACGCACATTATTTGGAGATAGCAAGGCTAGTACATTATGGAAAAGTAATAATTTAATAGACGAATGTTGGTATGTGCCTCAACAAGGTTATCAAAATCATGAATATTATAGAGTATTGATGGGATTAGAACCAGATAAGGTTAAGCCGGTTCCATTTGTATGGGATCCTATGTTCATAGATCAAATAGAATCATTATACAACAAAGAAGATGCTATTCCAATATATCAGCCCAAAGAAAACTCATTAAAAAAACTTTGTATTTTTGAACCTAATATGAATGTTGTGAAATACAGCATGATTCCGCTTTTAATTATTGAGGACGCTGATGTGAAATATAATATAGAATATGATACAACCACATTGATCGGTGGTAATAAATTACCAGCTAAATCAATATGGTCTTCTACTATTAATTCTACTAAAATGATAAAGCATAGAATAACAACGTCCCCTAGATTACCAGTGCACGCTATATTAGCACATCATGCAGATATCATAGTATCACATCAATGGGAAAACCCATTAAATTACGCATACTTAGACTGTTTATATTTACAATTCCCGCTCATTCACAACGCTGAAATGATAAAAGATGCAGGATATTATTATCCTGATTTTAACATAGGTAAAGGAGCTAATAAACTAAAATGGGTACTTGATCATCACGATTCATCTATTGATATATACAACGAAAGAAATGAAGAAGTTTTAACAAGATATACTGTATATAATGAAGGCATGTTAGACCTTTACAATAAGCTCTTAATAAACTTGTTTGATGGTAAAAATACACAGGAATTAAGTTATATATATGATTGGAAAACTAATTTATATAAATAAAGTATGTCAACCAATGCTGATAAACTAATTTTCAAAAGACTTGTAAGAGAATATGAGTTTTTACTAGAAGATTTAAAGGATATAGAATCTGCTGATTCTGAAATTAAAGATTCATTTATGCAATCGCTTTCAGATATTGACACTAATGGTGTTTTAGAGACTGAAGAAATAGAAAACATGTCAGGTGCATGGGCACAGAGTAATAAAGAAGTTGCTGATGCAGAAAAAGAATCTAATAAACATCCTGAATTTAAAAGCTTATTTAGAAAGGTAGTATTAAGATGTCATCCAGATAAATTATCATCTGATTTAACAGAATCAGAATTTAATGAATATAAAGAAATCTATGAAGAATCAGTGAATGCTAATGAAACTGAGGATTGGGCTAAATTAATTAGATGCGCTTTGAAACTAGAATTAGAAATTCCTGAATCGGCATATGATCAAATAGAAGCCATTGAAAAAAGTATAAATAAATTAAAGATAAAACAAGAAAATATATTAAATTCTACCGCATGGTCGTGGTATAAAACAATCGATGCTGACGCTAAATCAGATCTTTTGAAGCAACACTTGGATTTTATAGCTGCATTAACCAAGAAAACATAATATGTTTATAGGTTAATTCCGTTATTTTATTACCACAATAAGCTACATGACTCATAAAAATAGGATATATAATAATATAAACGTAAAAAAGAATACTCATCCATGTCTCAATTGAAAATAAAACAAATACTTGAACTTATATCAGCCTCACCATCAGATGGTGATGTGTTGTCTTTTAATTCAAGTTCTGGGAAATACGAAAACTCTAGAAACGCAACACTTAATGATTTAAAAGTAAAAGGATCTTTAAAGCGAGATATAATAACGGTAAATGGTGTTGAAGGAGCATACGATATTGCACCAGATGATGGAGATGCCTTCTTAATAACTGTTCAAGATTCTGGAACACCCATATCAATACTTATGCGTAGTATTGCTGCAAGCAATTATGGTCAATCAGGTACTATTTTAATCGTTAATTCAGCAAACGGTGCATCATTCAATCAATTACCATCTTACATGAAAACACCATCGGGAGCTGATATTAATTTTGCAACTGGAGCCAACGCTGTATCAATCATATCTTACTTTATAATTGATGCCAATAATGTGCTTTGTAATTATGTAGGTAACTTTTCATAATAACAATATACATAATTAAAACGACACAATGATAATATGAAGAATATAGGATTTACTAAAGTTGATTTTTGGAGTACAGGAAGTGCAGTATCGACACAGAGAGTTACGAATAAAAACACCACTACAACGTGGGCAACATCTGTGCCAACTATTGTACAAAGAAATACGTCACAATCAACTGCTACCACTTGGAATACTAGTCAATCTACTACCACTACATTCGGAACAACATGGGCAACATCACATAGTACCACAACATCGTGGTCAACTAGTAAAGCTACAACAACTGCATGGTCAACGAGCAAGTCAACTACAACCACTTGGACCACAACATTTAATACTAGTCAATCTACTAGTCAATCTACTAGTCATTTAACTAATACCATATGGAGTACAAGTATTACTACATCTAGATCAACTAACATACCTACTTCTACGACATGGACAACTGTATGGATAACAAGTCAGAGTACATTAGTGCCTGTAACAACTACATGGGGAACTAGTCAATCTACTAGTCAATCGACAACGACTACTTATAATACAACATGGACAACTGCTTGGAATACAAGCCAGTCTACCACAACCACTTGGATAACAGAATATGTAACTCTTTGGAATACAAGCCTTGGAACTTCTAAATCAACGACTACCATATATAATACAACATGGACAACTACATGGAATACAAGTCAGTCTACTACTACAACGTATACAACAAACTGGACGACATCATATAACACGAGTTTAGGAACATCTAAATCCACAACTACTACATATAATACAACATGGACAACTGTATGGTCAACGAGCAAGGGCACGACAACATCATACACTACAAATTGGCTTACATCTTGGAACACAAGCAAAGGAACTAGTAAATCAACGACAACTGTATTTAATACAACATGGTCAACTAGTAAATCAACGACAACTGCATATACAACATATTGGACTACTAATTGGAATACAAGCCAGTCTACTAGTCATGGAACGCATACATCATGGACAACAACATGGGCAACTAGTAAAGGAACTAGTATATCAACAAGTAAAAGCACGTCGACTGTGTTTAGTACAAGCCAGTCTACTAGTCATGCGACAACAACATCATATACAACAACGTGGAATACAAGTCTTGTAACTAGCTTAGGAACTAGTAAAAATACGACAACAACATGGGCAACTAGTAGATCAACATTTCACGCTACAACAACTTCATATACAACATCATGGTCAACGAGCAAGGTAACGAGTCTAGGAACTAGTAAAAATACAACAACGACATTTAATACAAGTAGATCAACAACACGTTCTACTATAACGTCATATAAAACATCATGGTCAACTAGCCTTGGTACTAGTAGATCAACGACGAAACCAACTACAACAACGTGGAATACTAGTAGATCAACGTCTCATGCGACAACTACAGCATATACGACATCATGGTCAACAAGCCGTGGAACAACTAGAACGACTAGCAAGGCGACTACTACTACATGGTCAACTAGTAGATCAACGAATCATTCAACGACCACAATATACACTACAACGTGGTTAACAAGTCGTGGAACAACTAGAGATACAAGTAGAAATACGACTACCACTTGGAATACTAGTCATTCAACAGAAATGATAACTACTACAAGTTATGTAACAGCGTGGCAAACTAGTCTTGGAACCAGTTTAGGAACTTCTAAATCTACTACTACAACATGGAATACTAGTCATTCAACAAGTCGCTCAACGACTACAATATATACGACTACTTGGAATACTAGTCATTCAACGACTACAACCTTTAATACTACATGGAACACTTCATGGAATACAATCCGTGGAACGAGCAAATCTACTACGACTGTATATGGAACGAGTATTGGTACTAGTCATTCGACGACTACAAGATATACAACAACATTCAATACTAGTCATTCAACGACTACAACCTTTAATACTACATGGAACACTTCATGGAATACAATCCGTGGAACTAGTAAATCTACCACAACTACATGGGGAACAAGTAGAGGTACAAGTCATTCAACGACTACAACATTTAACACTACTTGGAATACTAGCCATTCAACGACTACAACATTTAACACGAATTGGACTACTTCGTGGAATACAAGCCGTGGAACTAGTAAATCCACAACAACTGTGTGGCAAACAAGTAGAGGTACTAGTCATTCAACGACTACGACGTTTAACACCACATGGAATACTAGTCATTCAACATCAACATCATGGTACACAGCATGGACCACGACTTGGAATACTAGTCAAGGAACTACTAGAAATACAACAACTGTGTGGCAAACAAGTAGAGGTACTAGTCATTCAACGACTACGACATGGAACACCACATGGAGTACTAGTCAATCGACGACTACGACATTTAATACGACCTGGGTAACAACATATAACACATCAAAGGCTACGTCTAAAAATACAACAACTAAGTGGCAAACAAGTAGAGGAACTGAACACTCAACGACAACTGTATTTAATACAACATGGTCAACTAGTAAATCAACGACTACGACATTTAATACGACTTGGATAACAACATATAACACATCAAGGGCTACGTCTAGAAATACAACAACTGTATTTGGAACAAGTAGAGGAACTAGTAAATCAACTACTACGTCATATACAACAACATGGTCTACTCTTGGTGGTACACCTTCCAGAGGAACTAGTAAATCGACGAATACTTCATATACAACATATTGGAACACGAGCCGTGCAACTAAGGTTACACGTACAACAACCTGGTCAACTGTATATCCTATGATGAGATCAACAAATACTGTATACAGTTATTCTAGAGGAACTAGTAAATCAACTACTACGTCGTATACAACAACATGGTTGACTTCTAGATCAACATATAATGGAGTAATAGGCACGTCGCGCGTGACAGACTATGGTTATACTACGTTGTTTACTACAAGCCAATCGACAGATGATTGTATAGTCGAAGGTACAGAGATACACATTTCTACTAACACTACAGTACTTGTTGAAACACTGCGCATAAACGATACTATATTAACAAAAGATGGACCATTTAATATTGATGATGAAACATCCTTGTTTTCTATTTCTACAACCATAATGGCGGGTGCTTTATCAAGCGATGACTATTTATCAGGTGCAAGAAAAACTCAAGTTATAGGAATTGTAGATATAAATAACGGCTTGCTGAAAACGACAGGCGGTCACTTGCATATAATAAAAAGAGGTGGATTTTGGATTGTAAGTCGAGGTATGCACTTGGTTGTTGGTGATATACTTAATCATATCACAAACGGTGAAACTCCAATAACATCAATAGTACACGATGAGACTAATACATATACTGTATATAAGTTAGACGTTGAACCAAATGATGTATTTTTTGCTAACGGAATATTAACACACAACAGAAAGGGTGAGGGTGAGATTTTATGTCCACCTGTAAATTTCAAAGAAAGACAGAACGCATACCTACAACGATGTATTGGTATAACAGGTAATCCGGACGGATGTATGGAGTGTTGGGAAGGTGGTGGAATGCAAAATCCATTTTAATAAAATAAATAAGATAATTAAGGTATATGGCACTTATTACGACAACATGGGGAACAAGTAGATTAACAACCGGGAGCTACAGGACGTCCTGGAATACTGCTGTTTATAAAAACACAGCATGGAATACTTCTAAATCAACTAGTAAAAGTACAACCACGTCATATAATACCGCGTGGTCAGAAACTATCAGTACTGGATGGAGCACATCTATTTTGATAAATACTAGTCGATCTACAACATCTAATAGAACCACAACATGGGGTACTAGTCAAGGAACTTCTAAGACGACAACAACTAGTTGGTTAACTGCATGGAACTCATATAAAAACACAAGTAGAGCAACTAGTCATGCTACAACAACTTCATATACAACATATTTTAATACTACCCGTGCTACCTCAACTGCATGGACTACAGTGTGGAACACTTCCAAATCAACGACCAAATCAACAACGAAGCCGACTACCACATCATGGAATACAAGTAGATCAACTGAACGCGCTACAACAACGTCGTATACGACATACTTTAATACTACTCGTGCTACATTAACTGCATGGACTACAGTGTGGAACACTTCCAAATCAACGACCAAATCAACAACGAAGCCGACGACGACTGCTTGGAATACAAGTAGATCAACTGAACGCGACACAACAACTTCATATACAACATACTTTAATACTGGTCATACCACTTCAACGACATGGACTACTACCTGGGCAACTAGTGACACAACTAAATTATTAACATCTAAGAATACATCAACCACATATAACACAAGTAGATCAACTGAACGCGACACAACAACTTCATATACAACATATTTTAATACTAGTCGTGCCACAACAACTTCATATACAACGACATGGTCAACATCACGAGGTACATTTAGATCTACCTCTAGGGCAACATCAACCACATATAATACAAGTAGATCAACAAAACGCGACACAACAACGTCATATACAACATCTTGGAATACTAGTAAATCTACGACGACATCATGGGTTACAACATGGTTAACTACATTAGCGACTTCACGATCTACGTTTAGACCAACATCAACGGTGTACTCAACTATTAGAGCAACCGAGCACTCTACGACAACTTCATATACATCATATTGGAATACTAGTAAATCTACGACGACATCATGGGTTACAACATGGATAACGACATTAGCGACTTCACGATCTACATCTAGATCTACTACAACGATATACAATACATCAAGAAGCACAAATCATGCGACATCAACCACGTGGACTACAACATATGCAACTAGTAAATCTACTACCACTGCATGGACTACGTCATGGACTACAAAATGGAATACAAGCAGGGGAACTAGTCATGAAACTTCAACCACGTGGACTACAACATATGCAACTAGTAAATCTACTACCACTGCATGGATCACGTCATGGACTACATCGTGGAATACTAGTCAGTCAACTAGTCACGCGACATCTACCATTTATAATACAACATGGAATACTAGTCAATCTACAACGACCGTTTGGGTCTCATCGTGGACTACGTCATGGACTACGAGTCAAGGAACTAGTCATTCTACAACAACTGTATATAATACAACATGGAATACTAGTCAATCTACAACGACGACATTTAATACTGCGTGGACTACGTCATGGACTACATTTCAACAAACTAGCCATTCAACGACGACAGCGTTCAATACAACTTGGAATACAACTCGATCTACGCTAACATCGTGGACTACAAAATGGACTTCGAGCTGGAATACTAGTCAAGGAACTAGTCATTCTACAACGACTACTTATAATACAACTTGGAATACTAGTCAATCGACACTAACATCATGGACTACTGCATGGACCACTACTTGGAATACTAGTCAAGGAACTACACACGCAACAACAACTGTGTATACTACCACATGGGCAACGAGTAGAGCTACTACGACAACTTGGATATCTGAATGGGTTACTACATGGAATACAAGCCAGATTACTAAGCAATCTACGACTACGACGTACACGACTTCATGGTCAACCAATATTGGAACAAGCAGAGGAACTACACATGCAACAACTACAACATGGAGCACAAGTCAATCGACTAGTAGATCGACCACCACCACTTATAATACAACATGGTCAACGAGTCTTGAAACAAGCAGAGGAACTACACGTAATACGACAACCACATTTAATACCAGTCAGTCAACTAGTCAGTCAACTAGTAAATCTACAACTACTGCGTGGACTACAACATGGTCAACGAGTCATTCAACGTCTCAGTCTACTTCACATGCGACTACCACTACATGGGCAACTGCACAAACTACCACTGTTTCGACGGAACGTGCTACGACGACATCGTGGGTTACAACTTGGAAAACATCATGGTCAACTAGTCATAGTACATCATTTAGTACGGTAACCACATGGACAACTAACTTTGCAACAAGTCAGTCTACTACACATGCAACGACCACTACATGGACGACAGCGTGGACAACATCATGGACTACGAGTTATCCATTTATTACAGAATGGACTACAAAATTATCAACAAATAAATCTACGACGACGACGTGGAACACATCATGGACAACAGTATTCAATACTAATCAATCAACTAGTACTACATATTCTACATCATGGACAACTACATGGTCAACTAGCAATTCAACGTCTCAATCAACGACGACAACATGGCTTACTAGTCAATCAACTACAACTACGTGGGTGACTAGTCAATCTACATCGACGACATATAATACGTCTAGAAATACAACTAAATCGACAACGACGACGTGGTCAACTACTAAATCTACTACTACGACATGGTCAACTGCGGTTAATACGTTCCATGCTAGAAATACTACTAAATCTACTACAACAACGTGGAGCACAACTGTTAGTACTGATTATGAAGTTAATAAAACATGGTACAGCACAAACGCACCACTAGATGTTTACAGTACTAATAGTCAATGGAGAATCAATTCATATCAAGGTAACTAAAATAAGTAGGATAAATAATTAAACAAATAGTATTTTGTTTGTATAACTATTAAATTATTTTACCATATGGAAATGTTTAACAAAAAGGTTCTAGCTGAAAGGATAGGACCTTTGAAAAAGAATGAGAAGATATCTAACCTTGAACAAGTTGAAAGATATGTAATTAGAAAGTGTAAAGAATTAGGTTTAGAACATAGTTACGATGTTATAGCAGAAGAAATGCCGTACTTCAAAACAATGGGATATACCGAATATGCTACTAATTTCATGATGCAGCCCTTAAATCTTAAGATGAGAGTTGGTCAAATTTCAGATGCTTATCACGATAACGTAGAAGACGTATTAGATTGGTCTTCTTATTTCAAAGATAACATTGAAAACAAACAAGCTAATAAATACCAGAAGCGTAAAGAAGATTTTGACAGATATGAACACAAATCTGTTTTAGTCGTTCTTCCTGGATCTAATAAGATCAAAGCTAATTGTTGTTTAAACAAATTAATCGCTATCGCTAAAAAGCACAAGGGCGATGTATGGTTTAAACCACATCCTATCACAACACATGCAGTAATCGGAGAAATCAAAGATTTATTTGGAGAAGAGTCTATTCTACCAAGAGATATTGACATGTATCACTTCATGCAGAAAGCTGACACAGTTTACACAACACATATTAGTGAATCTGCGTTATATGCAATTGTATTAGGCAAACAAGTAGAACCAATTGATGTATGGAATAATGTACATCAAGGATCTTTTTTTAGTGTCAATTCACCTTTATTTGATAATAAAGAAAATGGTAAAGAATGGATCAATAGAGTTTTCTCTAGCCCTAAATCTGGTATTATTAATCCTTCAATTGATAAAGACTGGAAAGCTAAGGTTGACATATATATGGAATATATTTTCAATAAACGAGAATATTACAAAGGTTGGTTTTTAGATGCACCTAAGAAAAACAAAAATAACAAGAAGTAATGGAAAATCTAATTAGCCCAGAATACAGGGCCCAAATAACAGCACATACAAAAAAGGGTCACTGGGGTGGAGCAGTAGTTGGTAAAGTACCTGAAATCCACATGATCATGAAATTAACAGGCTCTAACTCTGTATTAGATTATGGTTCTGGTAAAAGTGATTATCTTAATCAAATGAATGCATATAAAATGGACTTACCATATGCTATTCATGAATATGAACCTGCAAGAGAAGAAAAGGCCGGAGATCCTCCGGTTTGTGATTTCACATTGTGTTTTGATGTACTAGAACATGTCGAACCATCAAAGATAGATATCACGCTTGCGCATATTGCTAGTAAAACTAGAAACTTTGCATACATAACAATATGCCTTGTTCCTGCACACAGCAGTTTTCCTGATGGAACTAACTTACATTTGTCAGTTCATCCAGCAGATTGGTGGTTAAAGAAATTAGAAGCTGATTGGGAAATTCTGAAAAACAATACAGATCCTAAGATGTTAACACTAATACTTAAACGTAAAGCTTAAACACTATATGAAAGATAACGAACAATCAGTATCTCCGGTTTTAAAAGCAGATCAAAAGAATTATCTAATAGACATTGACGGTACAGTTACTGATGATGTGCCTAACGAAGAACCAGAAAGAATGGTAAATGTATTGCCATATGAGGGTTCAGTAGAAACTTTAAATAAATGGTTTGACGAAGGACATATAATAACTTTTTTTACATCAAGGACCGAGGACACTAGGGATATTACAGAAACATGGTTAAACAAACATGGTTTTAAATACCATGGATTATTAATGGGTAAACCTCGTGGTGGAAATTATCATTGGATTGATAATCATATTGTGAGAGGTACTAGATATAATGGAGTTTGGTCAGAACTAGTGGAAAAGAAGGTTACGATTGAAGTGTTTCAAGATTAGTTCGATATATAAATAAACTAAATGCAATTACTGCATATAACTTATATTAAATATACACAACTGTAATGAAACGAATTAAATTCTTTGAAGATTTTTATGGAAGAGTAGTTGATGCAAAAACAGATGCTAAATTAAAAGAGCTTGCTGATTTTATGCTTGAGAAATCAATTAAATTAGACGGTGGCGATAGATTTAGTGTAGAAAAATAATAAACTTGGATAAATTCCATTTTAATTAAAGATAAATAGAACTTAATAATAAAAATTATGGCTGAAGCTAATATGAATTGTATGATTATAAACGTGTGGGTTCACCATATGCAAGTTGACGAGTTATTCGACTTCTTAAACATGAGGATCAACGTTGCACCATACTACTGGCTTAACGAAGCATCGGTACCCACTTCAATTACAGGTGGATACGTAATGATTTCATTGACATATGACTCTTATTCTCATTTATCTTCTAATCGAAATTGGGACGAAGCTCCAGGTTGGATAAATCAATAATTATGAAAAACAAACAAACATTAAAAGCATTTCTTTTAAATCATAAAGGAAATAAGTACAGATCAGACACCTTTTTAGGTATAGTCGGTCAATTTATTAAAGCGTTTATTACTAGAAAGAAATAAACAATTTTAAAAAATCACGTATAAAGAACGTCTAATCTAACCATTAGACGTTTTTTAGGTTTAAAGGATTAAAGGATAATATATGTACACATTAAGCGAATTACAACAGATGATCTTTGTAGACATCGAAACAAGCACACAGAAAGAAACCTTTCAAGAGGTAATTGATGAAAACCCGGCGCTCGAAGAGTATTGGAATTTAAAGACTAGTCAATTAATGGAAGCACAGCCGGAAACACTTAAAGGTTTCGATGATCCGCATAAAATGTGGTCACGCATGGCAGGACTATATCCAGAATGGGGTAGAATTGTTTGTATTTCTATGGGACAATTAAAGTTTGATGAAACAGGATTTCCAGTTGCATTTAAAGCTGCGTCTTATCACGGGACAGATGAGAGTAAACTACTTAAGGATTTTTCTCAGACAGCGACCAAGATCATGCAGAAGTATCCTAGAATGAAATGGGTTGGTCATAACATAAAAGGTTTTGATTTGCCATATATCATCAAAAGATCACTAATAAATGACAACACAGTTCCGACTGCATTTCATTTACATAAACAAAAACCATGGGAGAATTGTTTATTAGATACACAAGACGTTTGGAAGTTTGGTGGTTGGAATTCTGCTAAATTAGGATTGATATCAGAACTATTAGGTATTCCTTCACCTAAAGATGCAATGTCAGGTCCAGAAGTAAATGAATATTATTGGAATGACAGACTTGAAGAGATTAAAACATACTGCGAAAAAGATATTCAAGCTACAGCAAATATCATGCTTAAAATGTCAGGCATGGATATAATCAAAAATTAATTTTAAAACAATAGATATAGAAATTAAAGAACATGAAAATATATGTTAAACATATCTCTTTTTTAATACTAGCATTGATTTCGCTAGCATGTAATGCACCTCCTGTTTATACAGATTATAGTGAATATGAATCAACTCTTATATCACCGGAAACTAAAATAATAGAAATCAAGACGCTTGAACTCATCAATGTATATAGAACTTCATTGGGTTTAAATCAATTACAACACATGTCTGTGATAAAATCTGTAGCAAATAAACACACTACAAATATGATCGCACATGGTACAATATCACATGATGGATTCGATTTTAGAAGTAATTATATCATACACAAAACAAATGCAATTGCAGTCTCTGAAAATGTCGCGTACGGATATTCTAATGCACATGACATGGTTACTGCTTGGATAGCTAGTACGGGTCATCGTAGAAACATAGAAAGCAATTCAACACATTTCGACATATCAATAGAGGTAGACAGCATGGGCAGATGGTATGCAACGAATATTTTTATTAGAGAATAATTGTTCGTAACTTTTAAAAATAAACAGCAAATGTCTTTCCCCTTTCAATATAAAGTTGTATATTAGTAGAATAAATAAAAGATATGGGATATACAGACGACGATGAAGACTTTGACTTTGATGAGTTCATGGAAAATAGCGATTCTAATTTTAAAATTAAATTAGAAGAGCACAAAGAAAGGATGATATCCTTGGCGATAGAATCTAATTATAATCAAATAGCTGAGAAAGGTATTAGTGCATGGCATCTTAGGATGTTAGATGATGCTAAACTTATTGATCTCAAGAAAACGTTCGATACGATGTTGGACTACTTTATAGATTTGGAAGAATACGAAAAATGTACAGTGATACGAGATCAACTTATGGTGATTCACGATATTGAAAAAAACAGATCTACAGAAAGAATTTAACAATAGAAATTAACTCTATTTTGATTAAGCCCGTTTGTTTTCAAATGGGCTTTTTATTGCTCACCAAGATACTGATAGATAAACAAAAATATCTTCAACTCGGTGAAAAAAGTAGGTCTATTATTCAATTTAATATGTTCTTCACTAACGGTTTTGCTACCATTGGCATTGTATCTAAAAACAGGTACAATGGAACACTCATTCAGCTCATATCACGGCACAGTCGCCACAAACATATTAACATATAGTCTATTAATAATATCTTTAAGTTTTATATTAAGTGAAAATATAATTACCGGTTTGTTTTTAATCGGAGTAGCTTTGTTCAACACACACGAATACTTAGTATTGCATAATTTATTTGCATATGGGTTCTTTTTGTCAGCAACATATAATATTGTTAATGATAAACGATACAGATACATCGGACTTCCAATAATATTTTGTGCAGCTTTGATACCAATAATAACACTCTTTTGGTATGAAGTAATTGCATTACTTTGTTTGGCAATACATGGATTTCTATATTCTCTGAAGAGATTAAAATTAGAAATTAAGAAAGAAAAGAATCACACAATACATAACGATCTTTAATTAGATATATATAACATATGAAACACATTAAATTATTTGAAGAATTCACTAATGAGAAATCAAGCGGTGAACTCTTTAATCCTAAAAGAGGTAAGATTACAAAGTTTGATCATACGAAACATCCTGAACTATCTGGAGAATTCTATGACTTAATAGCAACTGCTTATGCAGAAATTGGTGGTCATGCTAAAATCAAATCGCCAGATGATGTATTCTCAGATCCTGATTGGAATTACTGGGAAGGATTAGACATACATGGAGATGAGGATTTTGATATGGTAATGTTTGGAAAGAAAACTAAGTTTGGTGTTAAATATTCAGGCGTTGGTCATGATGGATCAAAACCTGCAAAGAGAGCTTATATAACAGCAAGAGGTAAAGATCTTAATAGACCAGGATTCTATATAGAAGTTTCTGGTAAAATCGCAGACATCTTAATTGGTAAATATAATGTACCAGTTGTTTCAGATCATGCGGCAGTAGAAAAAGTTATAGGTAAAAAGATTGAATGGTTAGGAAACATAGAAGGTGAACTAGGAAACGGTTGGTATTCTAGAAAACTAGGAGGATCATATCACAATAAAGTACTTATAGGAAAACCTAAAGTTTAAACAATAGAAATGAAGATAGCATATTTACACGGTTTAGAATCTAGCATTGATGAAAAGGACCCTAAGATTATATTTCTTAGGAGTAACTTCTCTGAAGTATTTGCACCATCTATTGCATATAGAAATGATAAGACATTTGATAAGTTATTCTCAGAAATTAAACAACTTAAACCAGATTTAATTGTAGGATCATCTATGGGTGGATATATTGCATATTTGATTGGAAGTAAGCTTGGAATAGAAACCGTCTTATTTAATCCGGCAGTCGTTGATAGATCGTTTGATCCAAAGGTGGACGATACAAAATTAAAAGGTACAAAACATAATGTATACCTTGGTAAAAGTGATACTACTATAAGCGGTAATAAAGTGAAATCATATTTCGGTCACGAAGGATCTGGCAATTTTAAATACAGATCATATAACGGAGGACATAGAGTACCTGAACCAACATTTATCAATGCTATTAAATTAGCGTTAAATATTGAGGAAAAACAACAAAGTAAAATGAAACACATTAAACTATATGAGGATTTTGCTAGTGAGAACACAGATCTAGAAAGGATCAGACATTTTAACGGAAAGTTAGAAGATATGCATTCTTGGTTGAGTCGTAAACTAAAAGAACAGGGTCTAGACGGTGAAACAAATCCGTATAAAGACACTATAATGGTAAACGGTCCGCATACTGGCCAAAAAGATAAATCACTGCCTTACCAAGATTTTCAAAATGGTGAGTCAGACTTAGTAAAGAATAGACATGGAAGATAAAATTACAAAAGAGTTAGTTGTTCAATTGAAAAGAATAGCCGATGCTCTAGAAAAATCTAATAAGAATAGCGAAGTTGCTGAAAAAAGAACTGCTGTTTTAGAAAAACTACAAGAAAAGAATCTTAGAGTAGATCTTAGAGAAAAGATAACAATAGATCCAGAAAAAGTAACGCGCGTTTCACCCAACTTAGACTAAATTTTTATGGATCCGTATAACGTATTAGGTGTAGATAAAAGTTCTACTCAAAACGATATAAAGAAAGCGTACCGTAAATTAGCGAAGGAACATCATCCAGATAAGAACGATGGTGCTGATGCTAAATTCAAAGAGATTGCTGAAGCATATGAAAAGATAGGAACTGATGCTTCTAGACAGAAACATGATAACAATGGTAATTATCGGAATTTCTCAGGATTTGATGGCGACATTAATATGGCCGACATGTTTGATCAAGTTTTCGGCAATGCATTCAACCCGCAAAGAGCACCGAAAGGATTAGACGTTCGATTAGATTTACATATCAGTTTCGATGAAGCATATTCTGGTACCTCAAAACAATTTCCTATTAATGGCCAAGAGATTAAAATAGATTTTAAACCTGGTCTAAAAACAGGCATGAAACTAAGAGTTCCTAGCAAAGGTCAACCCCATCAATATAATAGTACTCTTCCTAACGGCGATCTAATCATAAATGTACATGTCATTCATAATTCAGAATGGATTTTACAAGACAATGATATTTGGATAGAATTGAACATAGATTGGTATGATATATTCTTAGGAACTAAAGTGAACGTAAATACGCCCGATGGTGAGATCTCTATTAACATTCCTAAAAACAGTTACCCTGGTAAATCACTTAGAATTAAAGATAGAGGCTATCCAATATACGGTACTGGTAAAAAAGGCGCACTTTTATGCAAATTAAATCCTAGATATTCTGAACTTAACGACGAACAACTGGAATATATAGAGAAAGTAAAGAACGCAATATGAAAGATTATTTCTCCAGTGATATTAATGATAAACCATGGTTTCCTATAATCGATGGAATTATAGTTAATGATGAAGACTTATTTTTTAATGCATTATATATGGCAATGACAAGTCACCCTACATATGTGATAGCATCTGACTTAGCAGCTGATCGCAAAAGCGTAATATTAGGCGCCATGTTAGATTATTTCGAAACCAAAGAAGAATTCGAAAAGTGTACTAAAATTTTAAATATAAAAAAACAAATAAAACTCGTATGTTAATAATTGAAGTTAATAAAGGTAATATAGACAAAGCATTAAAGCAATATAAAAGAAAGGTTATTAAAACTAAACAATTAAAAAAACTAAGAGAACTAAAGAATTTTATTAAGCCATCGGCTAAAAATCGCCTAAAGTATCAAAAGGCTAAATATTTACAAACCAAAGAGCAATCTTAATAACATATTAATAAAATATCCTAATATCACATACTTAAAATTGTGATTTAGATAAATATTTTAATTAATATATACAAATGAGAACGAGCAGTATTAAACTACAAGTTCCCCAAAATATACCAATATTAAGATGGCAGGGTTTATTTCCAACTCAGACAAAGATAGCTTGATGAGAGCTAGTTATTATCAGATAACTAGAAACTTCACCAAAACAGTAAATCGCTTTATAGCGTTCAAAGACAGTGATCGTATCGTTGAGATACCTCATGGTATAAAGCAGCGTAGTAAATTCATCGATCTAATGGTTAAATATTTTGAATCACTAGAAGAATATGAGAAGTGTACAAAGTTAATGAAACTTAAAGAGCTTGTCATAATGGCGGGTGATTAACACACTAAAAATTTATAATATATGACAAAAGGAAACGGAAGACAAGAAAAAGCGGGTACAATTGAAACTAGCTTAAAGCGAGTTACTCTTAGACAATCCCAACAAAAGTATGTGAAGCAGATAGAAGAAAACGAAATAACATTTTGTTATGGACCAGCAGGTACTTCTAAAACATTTACAGCATGTTTCGTAGCACTTAAATTATTACAACAAAAAAAGGTCAAAGAAATCATTCTTTGTAAACCAATCCAAGAAGCTGGTGAGAAATTAGGTTTTTTACCAGGAACTAAGGAAGAAAAGATGGATCCATATATGAATTCATATATTTCCAACATTACCAAAATTATCGGAGCTACTCAAGCAAAACTTCTATTCGATAGCAAAACAATTAGATTTGAACCATTAGCATATATGAGAGGTGATACCTTTGACAATTCATTAATGATTTTAGATGAAGCTCAAAATGCATCATTCAAACAACTTATGTTATTTACAACAAGAATGGGTAGAGATAGTAAAGTATTAATTAC
>Ga0308003_1000466_pt1 | contig 18870 bp, 4 predicted proteins | sample Neamet36_FD_203159 | JGI IMG/M metagenome (GOLD analysis project Ga0308003, IMG submission 203159) | Marine microbial communities from water near the shore, Antarctic Ocean - #36 | ecosystem: Environmental > Aquatic > Marine > Unclassified | place: Southern Ocean | collected 2014-06-06
ATCGCGTTAGCGGGTTATGGAGGTGGGGGTGCATGAGGGTGTGTTGCACAGCGCAATGCAACGTCTGCATGATACCGCCCAAACATCCTACATGCACCGCCCCCCCCATCCCTAGTATGTCACTGGTTGCGTGTCGTCGCTCATATTGCGTTCTCGACATATCCGTGTTCACAGATATCGTAGGTTCTTCTCTCTACTTCTCTTCTTCTCATCTTCACTTCTTCTCTTCATTCTCAGCTCTCAACACTTGCGACCGCTTTTGCCACGCTCAATCGAGCGTCTGACACGCACGGGCCCCGCAGTCTCATCGTCCTCCGTTTCGCTGTCAAGCATGGCGCGGATTCCGCGGGGCGCAGGGGACAGCACTCCGTTCACGTTGCCAGCGGCCATGCTCAGGCCGACGACGCCGTCCGTCACTGCACGCGTCTCCGAGTCCAAGTCCGAGTCGTCGCTCATGGAACCGTTGAAGGCGTTGGCGTGGGCAAAGGCTGGGGCGCCGGGCGCCTCCTTCTGTGGCACGGGCACAACGCTGGAGCTGACAGCATGCGTGTCATCGATGCCAGTGCTCTGCGCCAGTGACACGGCAGCGGCAGCCGCATCAGCTGCCGATTCCACCATGCGCGTGGACTTTTCCTTCTTAAGATTCTTGCGGCTCTTGCTCTTCATGGGTGCGGCCTTCTTCCTCGCCTTGCGGCGCACGACACGGGTTGCTCCCCCCTCGTCCTCGGAATTGTTTATGGCATCGACGGCAGTGCTCTTGGCCCCACGGACCTCCGCCTTCTCGTCGACGCTGTCGTCGTCGGACCAGCCGCGGGTGTCTACGCGCCCCAATGCTGCATCCGCCTCCGTCTCCTTTGCCAACACTGCATCGCCCTCGTTCACGACCTTCTCTGTCCCACGAGCTTCGTCGAGGTTCGCAGAAGCGGTCGGCAAAGACACGATAGGTGCAGAAACGATAGGTTCCGACACATGTGCAGGAGCAGACGCAGTCGCAGTCGCAGGCGCAACTGCCACGAGTACGGGGGGGCCGCGTCCACCAATAAAAGGCAGCGGCACATCTCCCTTGGCCTCGTCGTCGCTGTTGCGGCCCGCGCCGGAGCACCCGAAGGCGGCGGCCGAGACCCGCAGCACGGCCTGTGCGTCCTCCCGCCAGTCCTTGGGCGGTGAGAAGGACGTTTCGTCGTCGCTGTCGTCGTCATCGCTGTCAACCCAGCACGCTTCCGTATCGAATTTGGCCTTGCTATCCACCTGTCCCTTGGAAGATGGTGCCATGAAGCTCATGCCCGCCATCATAGACTGTGCATTAGAAGAACGCTTGGCTTGGCTTTCGATTTCGCCCGTCTCGTTCATGACCCGGTGGAAGTAGTAGACCATGGGCAGCACGAAGAAGACGGTCAGCAGCGAAACCACCAGGGCAAAGGCGCTGGGATCTTCCTTGGCCATGACCAGTCCGAAGGTGATGAGCACGAAGAAGAGCGAGGGGATGATGTGCACCACCAGCTTCTTGACGCCCTCGGACAGCGCACCGAAATGCAGCAGCAGCACCACAAGGGCGAAGGTAGCTGTCTGGAGGAGTGTGCGGCGGCCATTCTTCTTGTGGTAGTTCTGCATCAGTCGCTCCGGCATGGCGTCTCTGTACATGAGGATTATCTTGGACTCCAGGAGGTGCGGCATCTGCTTGGCCAGCAGGGACGATGCGAAGGTGTAGTCCGTGGCACTGAACTTGTCCAGCTTGAAGTCGGCGTTGTCCTTGGCCAGGCGGCGCGCACTACGGCGCAGGTTGGCCTTTATACTGCGCACCTCGCTGAGGATGAGGTTGGGCACCGCGAAGCCAATGATCACCGCCTGCGTGAAACGCTTGACCAGCACGTCGAAAGCAGACTTGAAGAGACACAGGCCCAACCAGCTGTTCTGCCACTTGCTTCCCTTGGTGGCGCCGTAGCCCACGCAGATCATCACCAGGAACACGTTGATGAGCGCCATCGCCACCGCCACGCACACCTTGAACTCCATCGAGAGAACCTTGGTGCGCTCGAACTCCGACTCGTACTTCCGCCGGAACGTGCCTCCCTTGGGCGTGTCCGTGCCAAGAAGGTCCATACAGAAGAGGCGCATCAGCTCGGCGCCGGCGTGGTGCTCGGGCATGCTGCTAATCTCCTCCACCTTGTCGCGAGCCGTAGACAGCGCGTACGCCACGCGCCTAGCCACAAAGTCCTTCGACTGGACCTTGACGGTATCGCGGGAGAAGCGGGGCGTGTCAGTCTGGTACCAGATGCCCCACTGCCGGTCGAAGGCTTGCTTGCGGTCGGGCGACAGCGTGCGCCGGTAAACCGTCATGTCTGCCTCCAGTTCACGCACCAGCAGCTTGAAGAGGTTCTGCAGAGTCTCACTCACATGGTTGCCGTTGGTGTTGATGGTAATGACGTCGTCATAGTCATTCGTAGTGCGGTTCACAACGGTAGACATGCGCCGCACAATGGCGTCCGAGATGGACGTACGACGCGTCTTGGACGCCGTCTTGTCTCGCACCTTGCGCTGAAGGTCCACCTCGATGCGCTTCTTCATGTGCACGTGCCGCGCATATGCCAGCTGCGTGGGCAGGTCGATGTGTAGCTTCTCCACCGCCGCCTCCACACCCACGCGGGTGGCGATTTTGAACTCGGCCGGCATGAGCCTCGTGTCCATCCAGAAGTAGGCGCTGCCCATCCCGTCCTGGTCGAACCCACCCTGCGCCATGCCCGACCCTCCGCCACCAGTGGAGCCCATGGAGCCTCGCCCGCTGCTCATGCTGCTGCCGAAGCTGCCCGGGGCGGCGGCAGAGCGGCGGGTAGAGCCGCTCAAGGACCCGCCGACAGACACGATGGAGCCACCGACAGAGCTCATGGAACCCTCCCCGCTGATGGAGTCCCCATAGCCGCTGAAAGAGCCATCCTCGCCCAACATGTCGCCACCTGAGCTCATGTTGATACCACCGCGACGGCCCATAGAGGCGATACTGTGACGCATGTTGCGACCCATGCCCACCACGAAGCGCCGCATCATGACCAGCACAGACTTCTCTTGGTCCACCTGCTGCGCCGTGGGGGCGCGGAAGACGTTGTCGAAAATAAAGTTGACGAAGCCGTACATGGGGCCTGTGACCATCACGACAATCACAAGCACACGCGCTACCACCACGACAGAGAAGTCGGGCTCCTTCCACTCGCAGCCCTCGCGTTTCTCGTCAGGCACTTCCCTGAACCACGCGCACTTGCTCTCGTCAGAGTCGAACATACTCACAACCTCCTCACACGCCGCCTGGCCGCCAAAAGTCTCGCACTCGCCGTCGTCAGATGGGTACTGCAGCGCCAGCAAAAATGCTACAAGTGCTGACGACAGCGCCACTGTGGTGACCAGGTAGCCCGCCGCGGCAAGGCGATTCACCAGACTGTCGCCGCTGAAGATCATCGAGAGCATCTGGTGGTCCATAAGCTCTCGGCCCAGGCGGCGGTGGCCGATGTCGTCGCTGAAAGTGCCGGGGAAGAAAGACCCAACATACTGGAAGATCATCTTGTCGAGGTACTCTTTGTCGTCTGACTTTTTCTTGCCGTGCTTGTCCAGGCCCTTGTACAACTTCGCCTGCAGTGCAGCCTTCATCTCGGCAGAGCCGCCAGACTGCTTGGAAGGCTTGACCTTCCGGCCGATCCCGCCACGTCCCGCCTTGTGGCGGCGGCGCTGCTCCTGCTTCTTGCGCCGCCGGGCGAGCTTCTCTGCCATGTTGCGACGGTTGGCGTGGATCAACTCCGACAACATGACAGTCGCGAACACGCCGCCAAATATGACTATGAAGAAGATGTAGATCACCAGCGCCTCCTCCCACAGACCTCCGTCGCCCAACTCAGTGAGCTTGCTGAAGGACCGCCCGAAGTCATTCACGACGTAAGAGCTCATGGCCACAAGTTCCACCGTCCCACCGAACTCGGCCGCGTCGCCGGCAGCTCCGAGCTGGCGGCGTGGGTTGTTGTGGTACTTGGTCGTTCCGTAACCGTACATCTGCGGCGAGTTGCACAGGTTGCACACGCACGTCGTCTGAAGCGGGTCCGAGGCGTCCAGGTCGATTTCACAGCCGCCGGCGCGGGCGGGGTCGAGCGTCTCGGTGGCCGCGAGACCGTCCCAGTCCACCTCTTCGGCCAACATGTCGCAGCGCGGCTGCTGCAGCTTCATTTGACACTGCACCTCCACCACGTACGGCTCCACGGCGCCAGTGCACTCCACTACGATGTCCTCCAAGTCGTTGCCGCAACTAACGTACTTGGTGCTGATATCGCGCTCCCCACACACCACCTCGTGGTACGAGCCGCCGTAAGGTGCGTCGAAGATCTGCTGCGCGGCGTGCGGCACGGTGAAGGTGATGGTCTTTTCCTGAACGGAACCGAAGTAGGACGTGCACACGCCGTCGTGTCCGCCTTTCTCTTTCATCTCCAGGCGCAGGGGGTTTGCGTACAGCTTCTTCTTCATATCAATGCCGTAGGTGAGCGCATTCACCTCGCTCAGGGCCAAGCGCAGCTCACCCTCGCCCTGCTTGGGGCCGTTCATCTTCATGCCAGCACCCATGCCCGAAGATCCGTCCGTCCTCTCGAGGTCGCGGATGCGCTCATTGAAGCTCTTGGGCAGCAGTAGGTCCACCGCGGTCGTAACATCGCCCGCAGTAGGACTGGCCTGGTCAGCATCGAAGGCCTGGACCTCCGAGCGTATATCCGTGCCCAAGTGGCCCACGGGGGCAGCCTCGCCGACTTCAGGGTCGTTCATGGCCAGTCGGTTAGACAGCTTCGCGATGCGGCGCACGGTAGTGACCCCGTCGGCATAGCCGGACGAGGACGCGTTCACCTTGATGAGATCCATGCAGTAGTCGGTTGCGGCCACCAGACCATCCGCGTCCTCCACCGAGAAGCCCTTGTCCAATGCCATCTGCAGCGTGGTCATCACGGCGGCGAGGTACAGCTCGCGTGAGCTATAGGTGAAGTCGTCGGGGTTCTTGCCTAGGGAGGCCAGCGTGGCGGCGCGCGCCTCGAACTCATCTTTGTCGATGTTGCCCGCCACGTCACCTTCGAAGGACATGGCCTGCAGCTCCAACAGCACCATCTCGCCGCGGGCAGCGCGACGCCGACTGGCGTCAGCGTCAGTGAACTGGCAGAACTTCCCCCCGAATCCAGTTACGCACGCACATACCGCCTCGCAGGTCACGTCGCCAATGAAGCACTCACGGTCGGCCCTGATGGGGGCTAGGCTGTCGGCGGAGACGAAGGTGCAATTGCCCCCGCCGAAGCAGTTGCCGGGGCAAGCCTTGTGCTGTAGAGCGAGAGGGTCGGGCGAAGAGCGGACGAGCCAAGTGGCCTCGTCCACACAGGGCGTGTTGGCGGGGCCATTCTGGCCGAAGTATCCGTATACACAAGCGCCGCACGTGTCGGGCACCACGCCCTTGCTGCACTTGAGGCGCTTCAGCGTTCCGCAGTTACGCGACGCACTCGTGGAGCACGAGACCCGGTTCATGAAACTGGAGGCGCGGGAGACAGTGCTCTTGGCAGCGTTCACGTCGAACGAGTCCCCGTCGGCGGCGCTGGCGGCCTCCATGAAGCCCCTCACCTCGCTCTCCACAAAGTTTGCGTCGACGTTGTCGTCGTCTTCCTCCACAGTGATTGCCACCGTGGCACTGGAGAAGGCACTGAAGGCGTCGAAGATGTTAACGAACACCTGCAGTTCGAAGTCGTTGTCCGCGAAACCCGCGGGTGCTTTGGTCAGATAGCGAGAGCGCGCGTCACGTGTCTTGAGGGGGAGCCGCACCAGCTCCCTCTCGTCGCGCGGGTCCTGGTATGTGAAGGAGTACGTCAGGGGCAGGTCCTCGTCTTCCCAGAGCGAGGCGTGCAGGTCAAACACCGTCGTAAACTCCACACCGGTGGTCGGCGAGACGGTGAAGCGACCAGGCTGTGGGGCGCCGTTGGTGACAACCTCCATGCTGGACTGCGTGAAGATGGTGTTGTTGGAAGCATCCATCGCCAGCAGCGTGAAGGTGAAGGTCTGGCGCGGAAGCAACGTGTGCGCGGGAATCACGAGGTTCACGAACTTGGTCGTGAGTGTGTGCTCCGCACCCACGGCGCTCTCGGGCATGCTCACGAGCTGACTGATGCGGCTGGGCGACAGCACCTCCAGGTCCATGTGCGGAGAGATGTGCCACTCCACGTCCGCGCTGGCCGTGTGCTGCACCTTGGCATTCAGGACGAGCTTGCTGCCCACGTCCATCTTGCGCACGGTCGGCGTGCGAGCCAGCAGCACCTCGGGCGCGAACGAGCCCTCCTCCACCGTGGCTGCAACGCGCACCGTCAAGTGTACTTTCTCGGACCGCTGGGAGTCGAACACAGTGAGAGTCACACGGCTGACGGTGTCGCCCATGTCGCGGCGCGGGGTGGCGCGTGCGTTGGGCAACGCCTGGTCGCGACCGCGAATCGTTACACCGCACGCGGAGCCATCGATGGTAGGCTCGATAAGAGAGCATTCCCAGCGGAACTGCAGATCCTCCTCGCCGCGGCCCTCGTCGTATGAGGCGGACGCATCGAGGTACAGGTCGTTGCGCGAGATGGTGTGGTCCAGGCCACCGCGCACCACAGGCACGATGGTGGCGGTAGGCACCTTCACACGCACCTCCGCCGAGCCAGATCGGTACGAGGTCACGTGCAACGCCGTGAGACGCACCGTGTACTCGCTGCCGAAGCGCAGCACATTGGCAGGGAGCTGAAATTTGAGCGGGTTGCGGCTGGTACTGCGGATATCGTTACGGTTCAGGCCATTCTCACGTACGGTCCACACGAAGGACATACCAGTGGTGACGTGCACCTCCACGTTATTGTCGTCAAGGGTGGATACGAAGGCATCGGCAGAGAGCAGGAAGGGCGCACCTGCATCCACGACTCGCACAGCCTTGCCGGCCACCCGCACCGTCGGCGGCGGAGAGTAGGCGGCGCCCAGCTCCTGCGCCGAAGCCGTGCCGTTCATCACCAACACGCGGTGCGTGGCGCGGCCACACATGGTCAGGAAGTTGCACATCTCCACCATGAAGGTGTAGTCCTGGTCGGCGGCAAAGGTGATCACTGGCACATTGGCTTCGAGGCCCGATACGAGGCCCGTCCGAAAGACATTGCCAGAGATGAACTCCGTCACCACGGCGGCGGCAGCCTCATCGGGCGAAATGGCCGTGATGGAGATGGTCTCCCAACCGCGCCCTCCCGAGCCGGAGCTGCCGCTCAGGTCAATAGACAGCCCGCTGCCGCCCGTGTTGTACAGGATTGCAGGCGCGGCGATGGACACGGTGGGCACCACCGTGAAGAACGGAGGCGAGATCTCCACTCCGTCCGCTTGCCCCATGGTGGACGCCGAGAAGTCGCTGCAGTCGGCCTGGCTGAAGGACTTGCTCTCGCAGTGAGCGCGCAGCTCGTAGCTTCCGTCCAGCAGGAATACCGTCTCACTCACGGACACGGTGCCACTGGGCGTGTAGTGCCCGCGCGGGAAGATGAGGATGCTGGCCGAGTCTTGCCAACGACACTTGCTGTAGGCCGCATCGGAGCTGCGCGAGAAGGACAGCAGCAGGTCGCAGCGGAACTCGCCTTCGAGGTCGTGCGACAGCATGCCACCCACGTCCGTGACCGAGTCGAAGAGGACGAGGATCGAGGTGCCGTCGGCGCTGAATTGCGCCGACGTGATCTTCGGGGCGGGCGGGGCGGTCTGCACCACATCCACCACCACGGGCAGGGGCGAGTCGTAAAGCACAAATGACACATCGAACTCGTCAGCCGACGGCCCCGATACCTCCACGTGCACGTACGTGGTTTGCTCAACGTCTTCCTGCGTGCGGATGCCGAGGGACCTCGTCAAAGCGGAGTCGCGCTTGTCGAAGGTGACCAAGGAGGGGAAGAGGATATTCCTCAGCTCCCCCGAAAACCGCTCCCGCAGCTGCACCTTGAAAGTGACCTCGTCCGACGGCGGTGCCTCGATGGCGATCTCGACGGCCTTGTAGATGGTCTGCTTCAGGCCAACCGTCTTGCCCAGCACGCGCACGTCCACCGTCTTTCCAAAGTCGGTACGGAAACTAGATCCGGCGAAGCTGCCTGTGGTATTGACGGCATCCGGAGACGACATAACACCGTCCTCGGACTCGCACGCGCAGTACAGCGTGTAGTCGGTGGAGGGCAACAGGTTCGTCACGTTGATCTGCACGTCCACCACGCCCGAGCCATCAGAGCGGCCGATGGCGGCCATGCGCTCGGCATCGGCAATGACTCCTGGGGTCGCGGGCGCGGGCGATCCGATGGGGTAGGCGTCGCAGTAAAGCGTGCCAGCCAGCGACGGCATGCCAGCGTCGGCGGTGGTGTTGATGCGCACTGTGGCGATGGCGCTTGTTCTATTGGCAGCCACCCAGGTGTCCTGCATGGCAGCCGGCTGAGACGTAAGGTCACGGTCGTAGCCGATGGTCAGTGCGTGGATAAGTCCCTTGGGCGGCAGCATCTCACCTGCGCTGCCCATGCGCCACTGGTCAAACTCAAGAAGACTCTCGTACTCCGAGCACGGGCTAACCCAGCGCTCTGCACCAAGGCCCACGTTGCGAGCAGCGTCACCGGCGCACAGGTCCACAGCGCAGTTGTCAGCGGTAGCGCTCACGCACAAACCCTGCATGGCCTCGCCGCCCTTGAAGCACGACTGCGTGGACCAATATGTGTCCTCACACAGCACGTCGGTGGCTGTCTTGGAGTCCGTGGACCCATCGTCAGGAAAGAGCGCCGCGATGAGCTCCAGGACGGCCGGTCCCCGACACAACTCAACGGTGTCGTTGATGCTATCCTCTCGGGGGTTACCGCTGCGGCTGGCCATGAGCAGCGAGCTGCCCTTCCACTTGGTGGACTGCGCCATGTCCCGCGAGTTTCCTAGCATGAAAAAGCGCCAGTCTTGGCATGTACCGCGCACCACGTCTTCTCCGTTGGCACCCAGGTGGATGCGCTCGAAGGTGTTGGTGGTGGCGCTGGAGTCAGGCGAGTTCAATGTAAGACTCTCCTGGCTAGTGTGCAGGTTCTGCAGACTCGTCTCCCACTCGGTATTGGCGGAGTTCGTCGGACTCGACGTGGGTGCGCTCGAGGGAGGCATGGTCTCATTCCGACGAGAAAGGTCACTCGGGCGACTCGTGGGGAGATTGGAGGGAACCGTGGAGGGCACACTCGAGGGTACGCAACTCGGCACCGTGGAAGGCTGGCCCGAAGGCTGGCCTGTAGGTTGCCCTGTGGGCTCTCCAGTGGGCTCCCCAGTGGGTGCAGACGTGGGCTCGCCAGACGGAATGCTAGTGGGCTCGCCAGTGGGTTGACTACTGGGTGCCCCAGAAGGCTCGCCTGTCGGTTGGCCAGAGGGCTCACCAGTGGGCTCGCCGGTGGGTTGCCCAGTGGGCTCGCCCGATGGAATGGCAGTGGGCTCACCAGAAGGCTGACTTGACGGCTGGCCCGAAGGTGCACTAGTAGGCTCCCCCGAGGGTAGACCACTAGGCTCTCCAGTGGGCGCACCAGTAGGCGCACCAGTAGGCTCCCCCGAGGGTAGACCACTAGGCTCTCCAGTGGGCGCACCAGTAGGCTCACCAGTAGGCTGTCCCGAAGGTGCACTAGAAGGTGAACTTGAGGGCTGTGTAGAAGGCGCGCCAGACGGTGTACTCGAGGGTCGGCCCGTGGGTATAGCAGACGGGATAGCGGAGGGCTCACCCGAAGGCTGGCTCGAGGGTTGACTTGTGGGCATGGAACTGGGAAGTGGGTCGCAGTTGTTGCCGCCAGGACGCGCCACGTAGCCGGGCATGCACTCCCAGAGGCACGCGGAGAGCCCCACCACGATCGACGACGACGTGTAAAAAGAGTGACTGAGCGCGTCGTAGCCGCCGGGCTTGTTGGTACATGCCGTACACGACGTCTTGGAGGCATGCATGCACGTGCCGGTGAGGTAGTAAGCCTCCATCACCTCCTTGAGTATGCCGGCTTGCGCAAAAGAGGTCACGGTCTGAACGTAGCATTCGTCGAGAGTGTCACATAACAGGCAATCGGTCGCGTTTGTACTCGTAGGCTCGCCTATGGTGTTGGTGTCGGCCGCGGTACTGTCACCCACAAGGATGATCTCGGTCGGGTCTTGGTCCACCCACTTGGAGTAGTACCCGCGGCGATACGACTGCGACGAAAAGCCGCGGTTCATATCGTCGGGGTCGTTGGACACGCTCGAGTCGCAGCGGTACTCGCACAAATCCGTGCCGGCCAGGGCGATGGACACGAAGGTGTACAGGCCGTTGGCAGGCTTGTTCAGACAGGCGTCGCAGCCGTAGTCACTCGGGCTGTACGGGTCCCCACTGCACACACCCAGCAGCGCATTGCCAATACCGCACGACGACGAAAAGGTGCACGGGTAGCAGGCCGGTATTCCTCCTGTGAGACCCATGATGTCGGTATTGCTTGCGTCTGCGTAGAAGTAATTGGCGCTGCAATTGAAGTTGCAGTAGCCAATCAAGGAGTTATTGTGGATGGCCACGGGGTTGATCTCCAGGGCGGGCTGATCCACTGTGCCATCAAAGCTCCAAGCGTCGAAGTTCTCGTGCAGGTTGGGCGCCACGCAGGATGTGCACGTGTAGTCCAAGTCGCTTTGCCCGTTGGTGGTCTGCGTGCAGGACCCATTACGGTACTCCTTCCACTGGGAGCCTGTGTATGCACACGATGCCGCACACGCGACGCAGTCATCTCCTGCATAAAAGTGGTCGGCGCTACAGAGCCAGGAACAGTTGCCGGCGTCACCTTGTATCCCTATGGACGTGTAGGCGCTGTTGTTCGCGGGCCGGTTGTTGCACGGTTGACACACGTTATCCGTCTTGCGGGTGTTGGAGGTGACATTGCACTGGGCCTCACGATACTCACCCATGGCGCAGTCGCCGTCGTTGCACGCGACGCAGTTCCCGGGTGACCCACCATCGTGGTAGGTGTTAATAGGACACTTCCACGTGCATGCATTCCCGTCATCAAGCTCCGCCGAGTGTCCCACAGTCTCCACACCTGAGGGAACGTTGCTGCATTTCGCCGTGCAGACATTGTTAAAGGATATGGAACTCTCTCTCACAGATGTGCACTGGTTGAAGAGGTACGTGCCCGTGGGGCCTTGGGAGACGCCACTGCAGCCAATGCTGGGGTCGGTCTCACAGGCCGTACAGCTCACCCCGTTGAAGAACATGCCCACGTCGCATGTGAAGGTGGCGCAGGAGGTTGCGTTGTCGAAGGTCGAGCCGGCGGCGGCCGTGGAGTAGTTCGTGCCGGCGAGGTTGGTGCAGGCCACACACGGGTTGTCCAACATGACACCGGCTGTGCACGTGTTTTGGCGGTACTCCCCGCCCAGACATGTAGCCTGCGTGCACGTCGTGCAACTGTTACCGTCGCTGTCGTACCAGTCACCAAGGGAGCACTGGAACGAGCAGTTACTTGCATCTCCGTGAGTAGAGCTGTACAAGCTTGAGTTAGCATTGATGGGGATGCTGTTATTGTTAGAGCATGTGGCGCACGAGAGTGCTCCCGTCATCCGCGAGATGCCCTGAGCCGCCCCTGTGCATACGTTCTGGCCGTATTCGTTGTAGGCGCAGGTGCTGTCATCAGTGGCGCAATCAACGCAGGCAGCGCCAGTATTGTTGTGCGGCATGCTATTCGAGCCATTGTAGTACTTGCCGGCTGGGCACTGGAAGTTTTGGCAGTTCAGTCCGCCGCCTACATCCGTGACGGCATCCATAACTGCAGGACACGTCATGCATTCGCTATGATTACTGCGCGAGGCATTCGTCAAACATGACTCCGAATATGCGAAGCCGCTGCAACAATCCACACAACTCTCGTTGTAATATTGACCAGGATTGCAACTAACGGCCTCGCTCACGTGAACGAAGCAGAGCAGCATGACCACCGCGTACAGCAGGCGCAGTGGAGCGCTCCCCGACGGGAGCGCGCGCGAGAGGCGCGGCGGCGAAGCCGGCTTGAATGAGTGTGAAGATATATTCGGTCTCTCTTGGGGGCGTCACCCTTCTCCGGGTGAAACCCAGCTCTGACGTGAAGCAATTTCACCTTTCTTGTAATATCGGTGGAGTCTGTTTTGTACCGGCATCGCGCAGCAACTTAGCCCATGAAATACGTTTTAGAAACCAATTTTAGGCATTATCTAGTTTCCAGCCGGAAATAAGCCCCCCTCAAATTGTGCTTCAACCCCTCTAGCTCCATTCTAATCGTCTTTCAGGTAACAATGACCACTTTGATGGATGTATGAGGGGTTTTAAGACCATGAACGAGACCACTAACCTCTTCAATCTTCCTCCACCTTACAAACGACGCCCATTCCTGAAAAGCAGCGTCTTGCCGCTCCACGTCGACCAAATCACTCTGAGTGTACATCGACATATTGGTATCGGACCGTAGGACGTGTGGTAGCCCTATACATACGTGGGCGGCTCCGATCCTGGCATTCGTGCGGTGATCATTCCCAACATCAGCTGCTATTCAGTGTTGCGCACAGCGGTGTCCCGCGCCATTTGTCTGCGCCCCTGTGGACTCCTATGATGTTTCAAAGGTACGCTTTTGTATTTGACGCAGTCTTTACCACCATTTTATCGGTCCAAGTTTATTATAATGTGCAAATCATATACTTAGTATGGCGTCGGTCCATTGAGCTGCGCCAACCGAGACGCCCATTGGGGCACGCATAGAAGGAATGTTGGGCCTGTATGTTTAGACAGTCTCCTCAAATGGAACGCTGGCGGCGTCGTCATCGTCGTCGTCGTCTGACGCGTCGTCACCGGCGCTGCCGCCGTCGCCGCTCTTAGGTGTAACCTCCTCGTCCTTCTCCTTCTCCTTCTCCTTCTCCTTCTCCTTCTCCTTCTCCTTCTTCTTTTTCTTTTTCTTTTTCTTCTTATCACACTTCTCCTGGTCTTGGTCCTGGTCCTGGTCATGGTCTTGGTCTTGGTCTTGGTCTTGGTCTTGGTCTTGGTCTTGGTCTTGGTCTTGGTCTTGGTCTTGGTCTTGGTCCTGGTACTGGTCTTGGTCCTGGTCTTGGTCCTGGTCTTGGTCCTGCTCCTGGCCCTGGCCCTTGTCCTTCTTGTCGACCTTCCTCTTCTTCCTCTTCTTGCCGCCTTTCTTGAAGCGGTTAGCCACTACTACCTTCTTGACCGCACTGCGCATCTTTTCTATCGCAGTCGGCTGCCGGGGCTTGGAGACATCACCACTGGCATCACCAGCACCAGCACCAGCACCAGCGGCGTCGCCATCGCCATCGCCGTGGAGGAGCCCCCCATCCACAGCACCGTCGTGAGAATCGTCGCCACTGCCGGCGACATCGTCACCGCCGCTGCCATTGCCGCTGCCGCTGCTGCTGTTGGCTGCCGCCTTCTTACCGCGCTTCCCCTTGCCTGTCTTACCGGCGCCCGCTCTCTTCTCAGACTTCTTGCTTGCAGCAGCCTTGGACGACCCTTTGCTCTTCTTGTCGTCGTCATCCTCTTCCTCGCCGTCGCCCTCTCCAAGAGCGTCCAATCGCCCAAGCACGCCACCAGCAGCACCGACGCTTTGCTGCGACGCGAAAATGTCGTGCACCATGGTGCTTATGTCCGTCTCCGAACGCACATTGCGACCGCTGCTAGCGTCCTCGGAGAGACTGGCTCCCCCTCCTGCTGCTGCTGTTGAAGCTACCCCTGCGGCACTGTCCATGCCTCCTGTGCTGCCTTCGTTGGAGCTGGTAGTCTCCGGCCCACCTCCAACCTCACCGTCACCCTCGCCCGCGGGATGAGCAGTATCGGGCATGCGCGCAGATGCCGCGGGAGTGGCGATGAGGGGCGTGCTAGGCTCCGCTCCGTCGCTGAGGAAGAAAGACAGGGTGCGACCCAGCACGTCCCCCGCATCACTCTGCGGCGTACTCATGCAGATATCCCCGGGCCCGGCCCGGGCCTTGGCGGGTGTCACCGAGGCAGTACCGGCAGCAGGCCGTGTTTCAGCGCCGTCACCGCCACCATCGCTGTCGCTATCGTCGCTGAGCTCACCCTCGAAAGCCTTCTGCACCACCAACGGCTTCTTTTTGCCCCGAGCACCACCGGACCCCAGAAAGGTGCCTAGCCCCAGACCACCAAGCATGGTCTGCCTCGCAGTCTTGTGCTTTGCCTTGGCCTCTAGCTTCGCCTTGGCCGCGCCTTCCGTCTTCTTCTTGGAGGCTACAGCGATCTTGATATCTTTCTCCTTGTCCTCCTTCTCCTGGTTCTCCCTGACCACTTTCTCCATCGCCTCCCTCGCCTCTTTTTCCTTCGTCACCCGCGCCTGGCGCTCGGTGTTGGCCAGGTCCAGCTCCTCCTCCTCCAGCAGCCGCATCTCCTCCGCCGTGCTCAGAAGCTCCGCCAGCTGCGCCTGCTCCTTCTGGCGCGCCGTCTCCGCCTCACGGAACGCCACCTGTTCCGCCTCCATCTTGAGTCCCTCCGCCTCCTCGCGCTCCTCGCGCGTGTTCTCGAGGTGCTGCGCCTCGAGGTACGCCTTCTCGGTGGCAGCGCGCTGCAGGGCCTCGTCTTCTCGCACGTCGCGCTCGTTCTGCGCACGTCGCCGCATGGTCTCTATCGCGTCATGCTCCGCCTCTTTCCAGGCCTCCTTGGCGCGTCGGTCGTCGCGCGCGGGGTGGATCAAGTAGAGGATCGTGAATGTCGTGAGGCCAAGCACCAGTGCCGTGCATGTAGTCAGGAGAATGGTGCGCTCACCGATCTCCAGCACCGTGTCCTTGCACAGCAGGCACACGATGCCGCACAGCAGCGGGATGGGCAGGTTCACCAGTGCGCGCTGCGCGTCGATGGGCAAGCCCCCGAGGTGCACGATGATACCCGACGCCGACATGCCTGAATGCAGCAGGGGGGGTGAAGTTGAGTTTGAGGGTCATGGTAAGGGTGGGGATCAAGGATCAGGGATCAGGGATCAGGGACCATGGTCACTGGTGTGTTAGTTGATTCGAGGGTCAGGGTCCGACATGCACGACGTGCACTACCTGCGCAGGCCCGCTGCAGCTTGCTGGCGATGATGATCATCTCGTCGAGGAAGTCTTCCGCCTCGCCTTCCTCCAGGTCGTTGTCGTCGTCGCTGTCGTAGGCACTGCCGCTGCCGTCGCTGGTCACGGCTGACGACACGCTGCCATCGCTCGTGCGTCGAGCAGCCATGGCGCCCAGTGTCAGGGCATCGTCGTCGCTGTGCTGGTCTCCGCTCCCCATGCGCGCGACCCCGTCGTCGAAGTGGGCCATGTGGATCGAGCGCCGGCTACGTGTCTCCAGAGTGCCTGGCTCGAGCCCCATCTGAAGCTCAATCTTCGGGTCGCGCACGCCAAGGCCCATGGGCATGACCTCATGAAACTGCAGCAACAGCAGAGACTCAGGCAGGGTGGGGAATTCGCGGCAGAGGCGCGTGGAGGTGAAGAGGTAGTCCGAGGCGGAGAACTCCGTCATGCCCGCCGCCTTGGCCTCGCGCTCCTCGGGGTCCTTCTGCAGCTCCTCCTCCAGCACCTCTGCTGCCTTGCGCAAGCGGTACTGCACACGCTGCAGTGAGGGGGTGATTACGTTCGGGACGATGTAGAACACTACCACTGCCTCCAGAGTCATCTGGATGAAAAAGAGGATGAATATGTTGAAGAAGCACAGAGCCACCCAGTGCTGCTGCCACTGCTCGCCCTTGGAGCGGCCCATGGAGATGGTGGCCGCGACGAGCCAGCCCATGGTGCCCAGAAGCAGCAGCAGCAGCACGGCCTGCGCCTCTGCGGCCACCACGGTCCACTTGCGGAAGATGGTGCGGCGGGTGTGGCGGTCGAACACAGCTGCTACGGGGGTGTCCCGGCCCAGCACGTCCATCATGAAGAGCCGCATCAGCTCCATGCCCAGCGCCTCGTCGGGGTAGTCCCGATGCTCCACCTTCACCTCGGCCGACAGCTTGATAGCTTGGTCGATGCGGTTGATGACGAAGGAGCGCTGGTGCCAGATGAGAGTTTTGTCGTCCTTATCGCGCGGCTGTGCAAGGCCCCACTCGTTGTAGAAGTGCCGGCTGATGCGCTTGGTGTTGCGAATGTACCGCACGCAGGCAGTGTGCAGGCCTTCGAAGACGGCCGACGCAACGCCCTTGGTAATGTCCATGGACAGGAGGTTCCTGCGACGGCCGGCTGCACGAGGCCCCCCGCTGCCAGCATCGATGGAATCGCGCCAGTTACGCAGAGCAGTGGCCCCCGACTCCATTCGCGTCAGACTCTGCGCCTGGTCCATCTGAGACATGATCCTCTTGCGAGCGAACTTCACTTCCAGTGGCACCACGTATGTCTGCTTGAAGGGCTGCGGGGCAACGTCCTCGTCGAAGTCGGTGACCTTGATCCCCATCCACTCCGTCAGCGGCGACACGGCCACCACCGCGCGCTTCTGTGCGGAGGTCATTGCACGGGACATGCGACGCATACCCGCCTTGGCCGCTCCGCCGACCACCACCCCCGTCATCTCAGCGAGATGGTTGACGGTGCGCTTGAGCAGCACTTGGCTCTTGCGCCGCTGCTTGTGCGTGGGGGTGGAGCCCGGGTCGCTGAACAGCCAGTCCACCAGCACGGGCGTGTACCACGCGCTGGGCGCCTGCAACGCCGTAACGATCAGGCCCGTGAGTAGGCGTACGGGCAGAGAGAGTGCAATTACCACGCCGCTCACGATGAAAAACGTCAGTGCTGACGCCTCGCGCTCCTTGGAGAATAAATGGGTAGATGGAGGTTGGAAGGAAAGGAAGGGGGGTCAGAACTAGTGCTATTAGGGTCAATTGAGGCCGGATGTACCGACCTTGAAGATGCAGATGGTGCTGCGCCGGTCGTACGGACTGAGCGTCCACCCGCAGATGCCTACTTCGGTCTCGAAGAGAGAGAATATCTCCAGGCACTCCTGCTCCGTGCCTTGGTCGTCGCACAGACCCGTGTCCTCGGGGTACTCTAAGGCAAAAAAAAGGGCGGCGAAGTAGGCGATGAAGGTCAGGTTCACGCACAGCTGCAGCGCGTTGGCCAGTCGCTCTTGCCACGTGATGGCGGTGAATATGTTGAGCACATTGTGGTGCTTGGACACCTCGTCTTTCAGACGCTGCCAAGCAGGCATCTGGCTGTACACCCCGGGGAACAGGCTATCGTATGATACAACGGTTACGGGCAGTGGTAGTGTTGGCGTTAGTGGAGGTTGCAAGGGATTTGTGAAAAGCGATCATGGTCAGCGTGAGGGGTCAGCTTGGGGGCCAGGGTGAGGGTGCACCTGTCGAGGTAGGCCGACATGCCCAGACTCAGTTCGTCCGCTTGCGTGAGAGTGCTCACGTTGTTGTCACGCACAAATGCGTCGCGACGGTCCTGGTAGCTGTTGGATATCTTGCGGTTATTGCGCGCCAGTTCCTTGCGCTTAATGTACTCGGACAGGCCGACGATGGCGAGGATGATGAACCAGCCGAAGATGAACACGAGCACAATAGACACCATAAAGTCGTAGTCAGGCGGTAAGTATGGTGGCACAGGCTCGCTCACATCAAACGCGATGCTTCCGGCCTCGATCACAGACCGCGTTACCACCTCCAGCACGCCGCTGCCGCTGCCGCTGCCGCTGCCATTGTCGATGCCCTGAGTCCTTCTCCGCCACGCCTCGCTGCTCCCACGCACGTCGAGCCGTCTCAGTCTCAAATCACTGTCGTCGCCGTCGCCGAGGCCTACCCCGCCAGCGGCGTACGCGCTGGTGTCCAGACCGGGCGCCTCGCAGACGGAGCACGAGCACACAAGGAAGTCCTGACGGGAGGTCAGCACTACACAGTCCTCGCCCCAGCTCTCGCCGTCGCTGTGCAGGAAGCTGCATGCGGGGCGTCGGAACACGTCGGGGCAGGTCACCACGCCTGTCTGGTACGAGCCGTCGCACTGCACTTCCTCCGTTACTGTGCCGGTGTTGGGCGCTGGTACGTCGTCCACGGGACACGTGAAGGAATAGAGGGTGGTGCGATCATTCACAAGACATGTGAAGTTGCGGGCCGTCGCCGCAATGGCCAGGCCGAATAAAATGGGGTCTCGCAGGGGCATGGTGAAGATGACGTTGGGCGCTCTCGCGCCCGCGGACGTTGTATTGCAGACCGTGCGTGGTCCCTGCATGCGCACCACATCCGAGGTAATCTCGTGCACCAGCGGTGTATTGCGTGCGGGAACCTGCGACACTACGACGTGCATGGGCTCCGCACGCCCCCACTCACTTGCCACCGTCTCGAAAACGACACCCGACAACGGCAGACTCGCACGCATGAGCACGTCGCGGTTGGTGAGTGGCAGCTGCACTGACACGGCCTGCGCGGTCAGCGCGGACCCGGCGGCGGGGCTGGACAGATCCACTACGGTGCCCACGAACCGGAACTGGGAGTAGACAGCCACGCCCGCTGCACCGCCCGTGGTCTGCTCGAGGGCGGTGAGGAGGGCGAGTGTGTCAACGATGCCCAGTAAAGCGGAGTTGAGGTCTTTGGCAGCAGCACTCACGTCTTGCCACGGGAACTGAGCCATGGAAGCATCCATGAGGACATTCACGGTCTCCAGCAGCGCCACCGCGGCGGTGGATGGAATACCATGCGCCACGGCAAGGGCGGCGGTGTCGGCCAAAACGGCCACCACATCCAGCAGCGGCGAGACGGCCGGCACCGCACCGAACTCGTTGGGGACCGCTGCCAGCTCGTTGGGCCGCTCGCATAGCAGCCGCAGCAGCCTCGCACGTGCCTCGAAGGCCTCAGCAGTAGTGGGCGCTGCGTCGTACGCCAACACCTCCTG
>Ga0308003_1000472_pt1 | contig 18514 bp, 21 predicted proteins | sample Neamet36_FD_203159 | JGI IMG/M metagenome (GOLD analysis project Ga0308003, IMG submission 203159) | Marine microbial communities from water near the shore, Antarctic Ocean - #36 | ecosystem: Environmental > Aquatic > Marine > Unclassified | place: Southern Ocean | collected 2014-06-06
GACGGGAATATACAGTATATTAAATGAACTGGAAATTGTTAAATGTAAATCCTATGTTCGCATGGAAGATGAGTTGTTGCAGGCGGTCAGTTATGCGATGCAGCGTGTCATATTGTGGCGATGGTACCGGGCGACCAATCGTACAAACAACGTCACCATACCATCAATCAACCGTTTGAATATAATGCGCTGTGGAAACGGGCGACCCCAATGTCCCGATGTACCGGGAATCCATTACAATGTAAGTCATTCAAATGGACATGTATACCTCGTAGAAGATACAGTTAATTGCGGGATTGATATTGAGATGTACGAACGAACGAATGAACGTACGAATGAACGTACGAATGAACGAACGAATGAACGAACGAATGAACGTACGAATGAACGTACGAATGAACGTACGAATGAACCAAACCATCGACACGGTCGTATCATACGCGAAACCCTCGGGCCACGATGTATGCTACAATGCAGCGATTTGTTGGGAGACGAAGGAGTTAAATGCTGGACCGCTATCGAATCATGGTTGAAATATAACAGTCGTGGAATCGGCGGGTTGGACGATATCACAGTGATGCGCGGAACCGGGGGATGGTTCGACGCTCCGTTCACAGTGCAACAAAATGGATTTCGAATAGCCAACCAGATAGATATCAGTGCCTCGCTACCACGCGATGTTTTCGGGACTGTGACTACTGCCCGCGAAGGCGGTGATCTGACGATTGAATATCATGATATCGATTTGACCGAATTACTGAAAACTATATAGAGAGTACGGTTGTTACTAGAGTATCAAACGAACGAACGATGGACTGTAATGATACGAATGAAACAACCGAAACCACCGCACTGCCAACCAATGAGGAATTCATGCAAGTCGCAGGAAAAATCAGTTGTGACAATGTAACGTATGGTCGCGGCGGACCGTTCGGTGCCGTTATAATTAAATCGGGGACCGGCGATATCGTTGCTGGATGTGGTAATACAGTGGTTGGAACGAACGACCCGACGGCGCACGCTGAGGTGAATGCCATCCGGCAAGCATGTGCGACGCTAAAGACCCACGATTTGACGGGCCATACCCTGTATACAAGTTGCGAGCCGTGCCCCATGTGTTTGGGCGCGATATATTGGGCGCATATTGACCGGGTATATTACTCGAATACGAAAGCCGATGCGGCGAGGATTGGATTCGACGACCAGTTCATCTATGAGGAGATGGAACGACCGATCGATGAGCGACGGGTCCCATTCCAATGTATCGTATGCGAGGATTCGCGAGCGGGATTTATGATGTGGATCGATACGGATGATAAGAAGGAATACTAAATCGACCGACCGTACGGTTCTGTCAACCGATACGTGCGACAATAGTTTTCAATACCTTGAATGCTAGTAGAACGGAATTATCTCGCATAAGCATAAACGGAATAGATTCCAAAATCGCCAGAACAGCAAACAGACGCACGTATCGACCGTTAGATTTAGATATGGTCACACCAATGATAAATCCAATATAAAATGAAATCAAATCTCCTACACTATTGATAGCACTGTCTCCGGTATATTCCAACCCTCTCGGATCATCTCGAAATATATTTATCATCCACGGCGTATTCTCAACAAATTCCCACATACAATGTGTAGAAATATTTGCCTTGTATCCAATATGGGAAAGAAAAAATCCCTGCATAACTCCAACTTCCATATGACAGAATGAGTACGGATCAAACATGTGCTGACTGCCATGCCCATGCTTCGTATCGGTTTTCCATACCGACCGGTCGCACCCATCGACAGAGCATTGATTGTGTTGCCAGCCCCAACGTTCGTGTCGTTCGGTTCGTTTGTTTCGTTCGTTTGAAACGGTCATTTGATGGTATCGATACATTCGAACAATATTATCTTCGATAAACTTCTTCGCCACACAAACAGCATTCCGTGTAGGAACGGGGATGGTAGAAATCATCATCGTATTCTTCGCGGGTTTTCGTGTGGGGACACGATGTAACAATATCATTCTGCAATTCCTTGGATAATGATACCAACAATCCGGACGATTTATCCACACTGCGTTTCAATGCAATCATTCGATTTGTGCGTAGATCGCGGTCGAATACCGCGGCAACAATTTCCCGCGAAATTCCGTATGATTCGTACGATTGATTTGCCGGGGTTGGTGGTGTGGTGGTTTCGATTGTTACGGCTGGTACGGTTGTTACGGTTGTTCGGTTGTTATCGTCGGTACAGTTCGTAACAATCGGTTGAACGATATCGTTATCAACAATTGTAGTGACAAATTCATCTATATTGTTGTTGTTTAGCAGTTCGTGTGTTTGAATTGGTTCATTCGGTCGATTCGTCGGTTCGGTCGGCAGCGGTTCGGTCGGCAGCGGTTCGGTCGGCAGCGGTTCGGTCGGCAGCGGTTCGGTCGGCAGCGGTTCGGTCGGCAGCGGTTCGTACGTGCGTTCATTCGTTTCATACTCGTCCCATTCGCTCGGATCTGGGATCATGTAGTTGTATCGATTGTATCGATTGTATGCGATTGAGAATATATGTGTAGCGAGACTTCCAAATACAAATCCGCCGATTGCGAATTTCAAAGTTGTGAGAGATGCTGTCATTTGGGGCGTTGGTATCGTCGGTATCATGCGTATCGTGTGGTTATCCATTCCTCTCAATCGCCATTCGGAGTTTCAATTTTCATCCGCGTATAATATAGCAAGTGCTAACACACAAATGACATCATGTTTCGATATAATGGAAAATGCATTTAAAATGTGTACGAATCCATACGACCGATGCTGCGGAAATTATACAGATGGTACGAATGATTACAAACAAATATTCGATTCTCATCGAGATTTGGTTGAGGAGAATCGAGATTTGGTCGAGGAGAATCGAGATTTGGTCGAGGAGAATCGAGAACTTAACTTGAAAATCATTGAGCTTGAGAAGATTATCAAGGAACTCACGACTGTTGTGAAATCGAGACAAATAATGACGGTCCATATTCCCGCATTGACCAAAAGGTAGGTTGTATGGTCGGGTCGTTCGTTCGTACGGTAATTCAATCTATAAAATAACGCCGAGAAAATTTCATATAGATATATAGTACAATGTCAGATTCAGAATACGACCTCGACGCATCCCACACAATCGAAGAAGATGTCGATGAACTACCAGCTACAGATGATAATAATGTGTGGGTAACCGATACACACGGAACCACTATATCTGCTGCGTTTACTGATACTACTACTGGTAGTTTAGCATGTGAGATAACAACAACAACAGCAGATGTATATATCATTAAATGGACCTCCAAAAATACTGAGTTCGAATCATCGACTATTGGAGGTGCTGGTATTGATTCGATCTATCTAAATGTATACAGCAAAACGCATGGATTAGACGATACAATCAATGACTACACAAAACTGAAACAAATGTATAATGGTGTAGATACTGCAAAATCTGACTTCCAAACCTCAATTGCAAGCAAACTACAACTTATGTTTGGTACGGTTGTCACTGACGAAACAGTCACCACTCATTACATCAAACATACAGCGACTGATGCCGATGTTCACACATACACCCACTTTGATGATGCAGAGGGAACATCGGCATCAGATGTTGATGCTTTCAAACAAGTATCTGAAGATATGTTAAGAATGATAATGACCAAACATCATACATCGGCAATCACATCCAGTGTTACTGTTGAGGATAATAAAATTAAATTCCGTATCAAATTCACAGGTAATTCCATTACCGACGAAACCCATCATATTGCTGTATCTGGTGTATCGGTAACTGTTAGTATATAGATTGACTAGTGCTGGTGATACTGCAACATAATTCCACCATGTGTTTCAAATTATCGAACGATAATTTGAATTTGAATTCAACCGAACGAATGTACGAACGAATGTACGAACGAATGTACGAACGAATGTACGAATGAATGTAAAAACCACGAAATTAATTAATTTCATCAAGTAATGCAACTACAAATGTTGATATCATTTGATGATTTATTTCTAGTACAAGCATTCAAACAATGTTGTCAATGCTGTGATCGCCCGGATGATCGAACGAACGATACACCCGATACACCCGATACACCCGATACACCCGATACACCCGAACCCAATCCAATCGACAGTTCGGCCCAAGATATTGAAATCCAGCAACTCACCAATAAACTCGCAGAATCGCAAGAAAAAGTCAATAAACTAGAGGAGATTATCCGGCGGTTATCTGGGACTGTGAAACCGCGTAAAACATTGGCATTCACAATACCGCGAATACGAACAGATATGTAAAATCCTACGAATGGATGAATATATAGCGGTATTATACAATGGCTAATACACACAATAATATTCATGGTGTAAGTACATCCGTCGATCCCGCCGCCAACCTCACAATCGAAATACGTGCAACCAAAGAATTATCAAATGTTGTGAAGTTGGATGAAGCCAGTGACGATACTGACGCTTGGCTCGACTCTGGTGACCGAAAGGATGATATTACATTCACCACCACAACAACACCAAAATGTTGTATTACCGAAACAACCAAAGATGTATATTCGATTGTATGGACCGATGTAAAGGATGTAACGATGGGTGCGACGTTTGTCGATACAAAAGCAACGACATTTAAATCGATATATAACGGAACTCGGTATAATGATGTCGATAAGTTGGGTGAGGAAGATACAGATAAGCTTGAATATGCCGCCGAATCATTCATCAGCGGATTACACGCTCATGTATATGATGAGGTATATGATCACCAAATGGTTGATTCGGGCGATGTTTCGAAAAAGATTGATTGTGGTAACATTGGTATTACTCATTCGATAGATGGAAGTAGTCATATCTACACACATACAGATCCGGTGACAGAATGTCAAACATCTCTCCGTGATTTATCTGAAGATATACTGAAACAATTGATAACCACAGCACATGCAAAGTCTAGCACCGATTCTATCGAACAATGTGCCGATACTGATATTACAATCAAATATCGAATTGACTATAAGAATGAAATATACACCACCACACACAAATCACAAATCCACATGAAAGGGTGTAAATTAACAGTCGAACCATACGATGAGTCCGCTGCCGCCGCCGCTGCCGCCGCTGCCGCCGTATAAACCATCGTACGTTCTAGTAAAACTTATCCATCGATAAGTTTTAGTATCATTTCTCTACATATCGTAAAACGGATTATCTGTGATTTTCATCCCACAGTACCCTTTCGGGTCTTTCTTGTAATCTTCCGGTTTATAAATCCCCATTTCCACCGCGCATTCAAGAAGGAATTTAAAGTTTTTCCAGAATTCATCTGTATGTCCAATAGATTCCGTTGCGACGTGAGCCATTTCATGGATTGCCACAAACATTAACGTATTCTCATCAATCATATTGCCCCCGGTTTTTTTTGTATCGAGACAGAAGGCAATCCGCTCCCCTTTATTCTCACTAAATGCAGTGTATTCGCTAGTGGGCAGCGTCTCACTGATTTTCTTGGGATTGAATCCCTCGACGAGGCGGCGGACATTCGGTTGGTCGGGGTACTTCTCTCCACAATAAACCACCAACCCTTTCATATTAACGGTAGTTTTCGCTAGTAAATCCGCTGCCAATACGAGTTTCGTCCTATCGCGAACACAGTAGGTATTTCCATCAACTCCGGAAATAATGCATCGCAAATTGAACGCATCGGAGTTAATGTACTGGTGACCGCAAATCAGTACCACCATGGCAATTATAATGTATCCCAATATCGATATATTCATACGAGGGGGTACATTATAGTTAGATTTTTTTACATTTGGTTGTATTCGTTGGTTCGTACGGTCGGTCGGTCGGTCGTACGGTCGATCGGTTCGTACGGTCGGTCGGTTCGTACGGTCGGTCGGTTCGTACGGTCGGTCGGTACACTCTATACAGTGGATCCAAGTTCGAGAGGACGGCGCTGTGTATCGGCCTCAATCGTGGAACCGCCCCATGGCCCAGTATTCACACGAGGGTTTTGGGGTTCCGAACGGATTTGTAAATTAGGGTTGCGGAGGGAGCTTCCTACAGTATTGATACCCGCGAGGGAGCCGGCGCTCAACATATTGAGGTTCGCAACATCGCCGCCACCCGGGGCATTGCTCCATTCACTGTTAGCATCGCGGGGAAGGAGTTCCGCCGGATCGATATTCTTGGTGGATGCCGAATGAGGTGCGCCGGGTGTCCCGGCAATTCCTGAAATGGATTCGGGCATTGCCACTTGTCCCATGGGCGGTGCTGCCGATACACCGCCCGTCGTATCGGCCGGATGGTCACCAACATCAGTAGGAGTAATGAAATTCCGCGAGCCGTTGCCAGCAAAGGAGTTTTTGAATAGACTCTTTCCTTGACTATATTGATACATTGCGTATGCAGCGACCAGTGCAACGATGCACATTAACCAATTCTTCTTCAAGAAGGGGACGATTTGAGATGTCTTCATTTACTATAGTGAATGAAAATAATATACCGATGGTGCGGTATCGTGTGGTATTATTGTACGTTGTATAGAATCCAAATCATACAACCGATACAATCGATTGTAACGACTCCGTATCATCGAAATCAGAATCTAAATCCGTATCTGTATCCACATCATCGTCCAACATGAACTCCATTTTAATATCGCGGGCACGCATGATTTCCTCTATGGCCCGCTTCCTTGCGGCAACGGCCCTCCGTTTCGCATCCTTATACATGCGGCGCCGGACTTCAATCGGTTCCATCAATGGAATCGGTGCACAGCTTTCGTGAATATCGCTAATCCCTATATCAATCTCCTCTATATTTGCAAGGGATTGAACCGTCGCATTGATCAATGGTTCGTTTGTATCGTTTGTATCGTTTGTATCGTTTGTATCGTTTGTATCGTTCGCATCGGTCGTATATACAATTGCTACATTCTCGTCGGGGTCATCGGATTCTTGAACCTCTGCATCGTCATCCTGTTCCACAGACACAACCGGTCCTGTAGAAATCATCCGCTCTTCATTATCAACTACAAGAATCTGCGACAATTGGATATCTATATTGAAATTCGAATTTGCAAGTCGTATACATTTCGCATATACGAGCGGAACAATCTGTACCTTACAATCAACTGTATCCAACGACATTACATTGCCACGTACATCGTACACAGAACACGGATCCGCATACTGGATTCGCATTCCCGTCGCCCCTCCTATATTCGCACGAATGGTGAAACTCTTTCCTCCTCGATGGATTCGTACATTGGTACCCATCGATTCCTCGATATCCAATAACGATGTTTCACCACCAAACCATTCAACCCGCTTTTCACCAAGAAGCGCAATCGCTCGGTCCTCAAGTGATTCGAACCAGTCCGTGACAACCCGCTCCACCGCACCATCGGTAAACAGTAAATCACCATATACCTTGGCCTTTGTGTGGACAATCCCGTTCTTCAATGTACATTTAGGAAGCTGTATGAATATCCCCTCACCATCAACAAACATTTGTGTTGTATGCGACCCACCCTGAACCGGAGTCAGTTCCCCTAAAGCAATCCTATTCATATCCGCCGATATATCGGTCGATTCGGTGATCTGGAATTTCATTGTATTGTACAGCGGATTTCTAACAGCGGTTATTCCGCAATTATCAAAGTATATATTTCGAAACAAAATAAAAACTATCAATGTATTACAAGTAACCAACAAATGAATTGTGAGCACAATACAACAAAAACGTTTAGTCCATTACACATAACAGAACGAAATGATATTGCTATAGATTGTACAGATGGTGCCGAATGTACTATATGTTTCGAACCCATCGACCGAACGACCGACCGAACGACCGACCGAACGACCGACCGAACGACCGACCGAACGACCGAATCATTGTACAATTGCGGAAACAAGGGTTGCACTGCCGCAGTATGCGACGAATGTATGGATGGATTATCTGTTCGTTTTGTTCACACGCCTACATGCTGTCATTGCATTCAATCGTGTGACGAAAATTACATTTCTAGATTATCTACATTGGAAATTGTCGTATGGGCACATCAAGGGAATCATATTTTAGTATGTGACAAGCGTCGTAGTATATCGGTGCCGAACTCCAATCGTTCGAATCATTCGAACGTATCACCCAAACCCGTGCGAACATATTTAACATCTCGTGTTCCAATTGTCATGAATGTATACCATACATTGCAAACGGCCCTCAAACGAGCGATTGCGGTGGAATCGACACATTGTATTGAAACTCTCGACAAACAATTCAAGAATCAGCAGAGTTCGATACATTGGTACGATGAAATAGATAATGTTCGGTGGGGCCATTTATCTGTTTATCCAAGAGCCTACAAGACATTGAATTACAAGATAATCCAAATAATTAATCAGTCATGCGTGGTATTGTTTATAGCTCTTTATTCACAAGGGGTGGTTGACAACAAACACACCACCATTATACCATTAATGTGTTCCATTTTCGTGAATTCCATCTCATTCTGGCTCATGTTACTGCAAGTATTGTACCATGATGTCCAAGTACTACCTGTGAATACAGTTAAAATTCGCGTAGCAGTATTTAGCACGCTTTTGATATCGGTGTTTGTTGTGAATGTATTGAACCAAACACTCGTTCTCCCACATATCGCCGAGGGATTGCTCATATTCATCAATATAGTTTATTATCAAATCATATCTGGATGGATGTTCTACTTGAGAAACATGATGTAAATTATCTCACTATAACACAAGTACAACGATGGCTATGGAATTGAATTTCAAAAATGTGTTTGGATTTATATCAACTGTATCTCCAATATTGCTCGGGTTTTTCATGTTGATGATATCGGTATTCAACCAAAATGTAAAGGGATTGATATATTTGGCAGGAACTATTATTGCCATTTTGATAAATACATTTATATTGAGAATGGAGGATCACAATCATGTAGAGGGCGGAGCAAACCCTTCGTGTGGAATATTCGAGTACCCGGCGAGCGGTACAGGAGGCAAACATTACAAGACCCCGTCGTCAAACAGCATGTTTATTGCATTCACATTTGCATATTTGATAATGCCCATGTACGTTAATGGAACAATGAACGTCAGCGTGATTCTATCATTACTGGGATTATTCTCAATCGACGCATATTCAGGAATCACAAACGGATGCTCCAAGATACCCGGGGTCGCGCTCGGTGGTGTGGTCGGGTTGTTGTTGGGATTTGCATGGTTTTCTGTGTTTCATAAAACAGGACACGCCTCATTGTTATTCTACAATGAGATTGCCAGTGATGGAGTTGTATGTGACCGTCCGTCGTCACAGACATTTAAATGCCGCGTGTTCAAAAACGGGGAACTGATTGGTAATGTATAGAACATCAGTCGTTCGGTTGTCAGTCGTTCGTACGATTCATATCACGGTAATGAGAAATTATGCGTATTCGCAGCAATCCATGCCCGCCAATTCCGGATAATTCTACTTCTAGCAAACGATTCCATCATCATATGTTCGCTTCTGTTCTTTTGACTATATGTGCGAATAAACGCAATCCATATTTTACTGATATTTGCCCGTGGATACAGTTCATCGTATTGTTGTCGTGAAAATGGTTTCTTTGACAATTGTCTGTTGACTGAATTATGAAATGTAAACATGAAACTGCGCAGCTCCTCCTTTGTACCAATCGTACGCCAATTCGAACTCGCTATATACTTGGTTGCGTGGAGGGAACATGTTGGGCAGGGAAGACATTCCAATATACTTTTGAGCATTCCTTTAATATTCTCTCTATCCGTTTTAAATGCCTTTGCATCAATATGTTCCGCAAATGAATGCATAAAGTACCAAGTAATAGGACCCCACGATTCACGAGACATTTACAATACCTTGTTACAATACCATGGTATTATTTCCGTACAGTGAAAGTGTATAGCGGTTATTTGTGTATACATGCAAATACAATGGATTCGGCTGCGTTTTACAAGCTCCTAAGTGATTCGCACGATTCGCATGACATTGCCATCATCCCAACAAATCAACCGATGTGTTTATTGACAAAAACCTCCTGTACTGCAAACTATATATCGCTTCCATGTACCCATACATTTAATTACAGTGCCCTCGTTGCGGATATTCGCAATAATAAATCGTGGACCGATACAACTACGTGGAAGAATTGTGCCGATGCATTGGTTTCAAAAAAGACACATATCCAGTGTCCATATTGCCGGCAATATAGTAAAGGATTGCTCCCATATTATCCGATCGATTCAATCGTGCGAATCAACGGAGTAAATTCACCGCAAAACAAGCAAATGGCTACTCCGCACGAATGCGAATGGGTCGGTTTGAGTGGAAAGAATCGCGGGATTAGATGTGATGGAGTGGGGTATACGAATGATACGACCGCACCGAATCCAACGTACTACTGCACGAAACATCATCGCCACACCACCAAGGCAACAACGACCATACCGCCCGTCACATATACGACGTGCCAAGCAATTATCCGCCACAGTAAGAATCCATATACAGTTTGTGGAGTAGGCAAGAACTGTGTTCAAATTGGTGGTGGAACCGAACAATACCATGCGTGTAAGATGCATTTGAAATACTTCAACAGACATTCGAAAATAACCATGATACCGTTACAAGGAACAGTGTGCAAACTTGTCGTAAAATCTCACGATAATACTCAAATAACGTGATATGGTACAACAGGTATGTTGGAAGGAACCGCAATATCTATAATTGGAAAAGCCCAGAAAGGTGTTGTATATATTTTTTTGGATTACATTCATGAAATTGAGGATATATATTTAGAGAATGTAGACAATCACGAGATATTGAATATTGATATCGATATGTTGTTGCCGGAGCGCGATACATCGATCCCTCATAGAATTGAAATTAGAGATACCGAACGACCGAACGACCGAACGAACGAACGACCGACCTCGTTATTACCAGGAACTAAATGGCAGTTGTGGATAAATCGACTCAAGACGAATACCTTTACAATTCTTGGAACGGAACCGCCGTTGTGTATATATAATTCCTGTTGTGGCTACAAATCTCACAGGTTAGAGAATGGAACGATGGATATAGATGACAAGACACTTCGCCGAATGTGTAAAGAAGAATACGATGTAATGGTTCATATGGGAGATCAGATTTATGCAGATACAATTTTCGAGGAATGGGAGTATTCGCCATTGTGTGATAAGCAAAACAGCAGTCTATGGATTTCCAAGTACAGACAATGTTACAGAGATGTTTTCGGGTCCATTGCATTCAAGAAGATATTTTCAAAAGGAATTCATATAATGATTGCTGATGACCACGACCAGAAATTCTACAATGATAAGCATGAAATGCATGGTGTTATTACTCGTACGAATATAGCAGTTGCTTCCCGAATAACCATGTTTGAATATCAGAAACAACTGTGGTTCGACAATGTGGAATTGACTGCTATACAGAATGGTACGCTGTCTCCCAACCTGACATTGCGGTTCCGCGATATGAATTTGGTAGTTATGGATACCCGATATTCGAATATTTACCACCACGATCCCGAAAACCCATTCATGAGCGAGCCTCAAATGAAATATTTGGACCATGAATTGAATCGTGATGAGAAGAACATTGTTGTAACCAGTGTTCCTATATTGGCCAATACCAAAATCGGATCATGGTTTAAGAATAAAGTCGATGTCATGGAAACGGATGATTCGACATATTGCAACAATATCAACAATGCATTGAAAGTCCTGGAAATGCTGAGTGACCACGATGGACAATCGGCGAATATATTGGTATCGGGAGATTTGCACCATGCATCGAAAACGGATTTATACAAGGATGGTCAGTTTGTATGCCGTCAATATATTACTTCCGGTTTAACCGATGGCAGTGTTGCCAGTAAATCGAACGGGCGATTATTTAGATTATTCAGTTGTTGTTTCGACATGTATCGATTGAACGGATTCATTGGGCGCAATATAGAGACGAATTTTCGCAAGAACTACTTGATCATGGAGCGGTGTGGGCGATTCCGGTTTGTTCTCGATTGAATCGACCGACCGAACGAACGTAGCGAAACAATATAAACGGTTCGATGTAATGCAATACAGATACAGAATGTCTGTCGAAACCACATCTAAAGCGGAATTGGTTGAGAATATCAAAGAGTGGATTGGAGTCGATGTAGAGTTGAAGAAGATTCAGAAACGCGCCAAGGAACTGCGTGCGTCCAAGAAACTGTATACTGTAAAGTTGGTTGATATTATGAAAACGAATGAGATTGATTGTTTCGATGTCAATAACGGGAAATTGATATATACAAAAACCAAAACACGCGGGGCATTGGGTAAGAAACAATTGTTTGCAGCGTTGGAATTATATTTCAAAGATGATGAAACGAACGATGCGATGGAATTGAGTCGATTCATTCTCGAATCATGTGGCACAAAGGAGACGGAGGGAATCCGCATGAAATGAAGCGGTTGGGTCGCGGTTGGGTCGCGGTTGGGTCGCGGTTGGGTCGCGATTGGGTCGCGGTTGGGTCGCGGTTGGGTCGTGGTTGGGTCGCGGTTCGGTCGTTCGGTCGTTCGGTCGTTCGGTTGTTCGGTCGTTCGGTCGTTCGGTCGTTCGGTCGTTCGGTCGTTCGGTCGTTCGGTCGTTCGGTTGTTCGGTCGTTCGGTCGTTCGTACAAACAGTACCCTAAAACAATATAATGTTATCCCGATACAATATCATACAAATGAGTTATGATATTGTTGAGCAATGTAGTGTTTCAAATCCCGCCAATTTTATATGGGATGATTGTGCCGATTATATTTCTAGTTGGAATTGGGTGGCATACAGCATATTCATTTCGTATGTGCCGACAATCTTTCTATTACGTGCGGTTATGCGAGGACGAGATGCGTTCGATTTATCCGGACCATTGAAATTGTGGAATTGTTTAATGTCCGGTTTATCGTTCGCAGGGTTTATCGTCGCGATACCGTATTTGTTCCGGGTTGGATTCGAACGTTCGTACACTTCATTGGATTACAATCATGGTATCATGGGAATGGTTGGTATATTGTTCAATTTATCGAAAATTCCCGAAATGATCGATACCCTGTTCATTGTATTAAGGAAACGGGAACTCGTTGTATTGCACTGGTTCCATCATTTGACAGTTGCGATATTCTGTTGGATGACAATTTTTACCACTCCATCGACAGGGTGGTGGTTCGCCACCATGAATCTGTTCGTTCATTCGACAATGTACGGATATTTCGCATTTGCAAATGAAATTCGCCGCCATATCACATGGTTCAATCCAATGTTATTGACAGTCCTCCAAATTGTGCAAATGGTCTGGGGATTGACTGTATGTACCTTGCATATATTCCACCGCGATACCGTGTATGATTCCGCCACTATCGCGAATGCCTCGTATGCGATTCCCATGTACGCATCGTACTTGTACCTATTCTGTAAATTCTTCGAGAAGAAATATAAATTCGTCACCCCGGTCAATTGGACCGCATGCGCGTACTTGTTTTTCACTCATGTATTGGGCGTATTCGGAGCAGTGCGTTTATATAGCTACGGATCGTGGAAAATGGTAGTTGAGGTGGCGCTTCTGTGGCAAGTATGTGGGATGGGGATTACCATGGGGGCACATAGATTGTGGTCCCATAGATCATATAAAGCGACTGCACCGGTCCGTCTGGTACTGATGCTTTTGGCCAGCATGGCGAATCAAGGTTCAGTATACCATTGGTGTCGCGATCACCGAGTTCATCACAAACATAGCGATACACCGGGGGATCCACACAATATCAGTCGCGGATTCTTTTACTCGCACGTTGGTTGGTTGATGTTGAAGAAGGATGAGGTTGTCAAAGTGGAGGGCCGCAAGCTCGAATGTAACGATTTATTGGAAGACCCGTTTGTGCGATTGAACCATCGTTTGGATCCATTTTGGAATCAGTTCTGGTGCTTTATTGTTCCTGGTATTTACGGATTGTGGCGTATCGATTCATTCTACGATGGGATGGTTATTTACGGAGGATTTCGATGGGTCGTTGGAATTCATGCGACGTGGTGTGTGAATTCTGTTTCCCATACATTTGGGTACAAACCGTACGATCCAACAATTCCACCAACAAACAATCTCTTCACATCAATCGTTGCTGTGGGCGAAGGATGGCATAATTTCCATCACGCCCATCCATACGATTATGCGGCAGCTGAACATAATTGGTTCATCGAATGGAACCCGAGCAAATTCGTGATTGATTTGTTATCATTGTTGGGGCAAACCAGTGACCATAAACGCGCCAAGATTGCCAAAAGTTCGTAAATCGACGACATACCAATCGACGACATACCAATCGACGACATACCAATCGCATCACATCGAAACATCCGTCGAATCAATATATTGTATAACAGTTTCCAAATCTTGTTTGGCATTTCCTGTAGATGAGAATACGAATTTCGTATCCCGATCTACTTTAGTTACAGTTGATCGAACCAAACTATTGTACAGAACAGTATGCTGTGCGCCGTACGATTTACAAACGGTACCATATTTATCAAAAACCATCCCCAAACTGGAGTCGGTTTGATAGTACGCCGAATCACCGAATGGGATTTTCTCGCGATGGTCCAATAACAAAGCCTCGAATCCGCCGATCCTGATGGGATATTCCCAACGAACATTTGTCTGCAAATCCTTCCCAATACCAGCGACTATTTGCGATTCTTTGAACCCCGGATCTTCTGAAGAACGAAACAACCCACAATCAGATGACAATTCGAACGGTGTGTGGAAAGAAAAAAATGATCTGTTTGTATCGATGGTTTTGCCTGTAACCATCATATCCAATTCAATCGTCTGGCGATTGATTGTTGGACAAAACATTATTTCATTGGGATGTATCGACGAATGTTCTCCCATTATATTGGTCCCTACAACATGTTCATATGCGAAATTATCATTTGTTATTTTTATAGCAGCCATTCTGTATAACGATTCGGTACATTGTGGTGTGATAATATGGGTTTTGTGTTATTTTACAGTCATTACGATGACTGTAAAATGCGTTCGATTCATTCGGTCGGTCGTTCGAATCATCGAATCCATCCATCGGTCGAGTGACTCAATAAAACCATCGGCGGAATCGATGCAATGACTTGCCAAAATAGTAAATCAAACAATAGATGCCATGGAACCGATGTTGATATATTCATTAATTGGTCGCAGTAATGGGTTTCCGCCAACAATTCCAGAATAGTGATAGTCATTAATCCAGACAAAACAATCTTTGTTCTGCGCGTCAATCGGTCGAATGCATTGTCAGTCAGCATAACAGTCATTGCCACACAAACCCCCGCTGTAGCAATCAGTGGCATAAGTCCGATTATCAAGAATCCGCCAATCATGACGCCCGATATGATTGCCGTTGCAGCGAATTGATATTGTACGCCCGATGTGAAAATCTTATATGTATATAGCAAATATGACATTGTCGCCAGAATCGACCATTCCTGAATCAAAAATGCCCGCGGGTTCGGTGTGATGTGTCCAATACACGTAATTGTCTGGAGTGCATATTGAATCCACAAGAGTTTCTTTGCAATTCCAATCGTCTCCATATTGGCCCTGAAAATACACGGTGCTGCGTAGAGGATAAACAACATTGTGATGGGAATATACGGGAAATGAGCCGCCGCCGATGCGAGTTGAGGAATATGTGGCGATACTGAGTACGGGGTTTCACAAAATGGGAGATTGATAGTCGTCGCACTATCAACCCATGTGCGATAACTATCGATATACGCAGGATCGATCGGTTGTATCGGTTGTATCGGTTGAATCGGTTGTATCGGTTGAATCGGTTGAATCGGTTGTATCGGTTGAATCGGTTGTATCGGTTGAATCGGTTGAATGAAATAATCCACAACCCCCATATTAATATGAGGCAACCGGTCGAGGTGTTGGAGAGACATGTTATACCGTTATACCGTTAGTTCTCTCTATGTAGTTCTTTGGAGTGTATATAGATACTGGTTGTCATAACCACATTGTCCCATATCAGTCTTTTTCGTTAATATGAATCCCTCCGCTTGAGCGATGCGAAGAATATATTCATGCGGTTCCATTTCCATGTGATGTTCATTCTTCCGGATCGAGTCAGTCGCATCATCCTCAAATGTTTCATGAAATGTCGCGCGGTCCCCTTTGAGTTCGAATTTCGAACTATACTTGAATGTATCGAATTTCACAGATGTATCCATGACCCGTTTCTTGGCATACTTTTGTGGAGGAACCAGTACAAACGGACTTCCAGCAGGCAATATAGGGTCGAACGTATCCCGATCTACCAAATGTAACATCAAATGACCACCTGGATGAATCCAATTGAAACAATTGGCAAAGAACCGGCGTTTATCCTGGATATAGTAAATGGTAAAGTAGAAACATGTCACATGCGAGAATTGTGATTCTTGAAACATCAACGAATCAGTCGCATCGCCGAGAAGGTACTCCTCTTTTGGATAATTTCGTTTCGCACGCGCAATCATGGCGGGTGATAAGTCGAGTCCCACGGTCCTGTACGCGTCCTTGCTAAACAGATTCACATGGTGACCCGTCCCCGACCCAATATCAAGCAGTACAGATGTTTTACCAAATGTAGCGGTTTTCATAAGTGATGTCATTTCGAAATGGTTCTTGGACTCGCTCAATACTAAACTGTCGTATATCCCTGTATAGAATTTATCATAAACGGTATCGACATTCCGTTTAACCCCGAAATCCGGAGGCGAGGCGGCTGATTCGAAACCCTCGACTGTATAGCGATGATGGTTTCGTACAAGCACAAATACCGTGACAATGAGCAAAATAACCATTATCCGGGAAACTGTCGATTCTATACTGATTGTGGGTTTCAATGATATCAATCGGGTTATTACCGTTTTGATTTGTTTGACAATATCCATGGAATACAATGTAATGTTATTTTTTTACCGTCCAAATGACCAAAATGTAAGGAATGTATAATGTAATGGATATCCTCGATCAAGAAGTTCGGGAAATCGTTCGGGCGCAACAAATTGAAAATGAGCGACAACCCCATTATATAAATGACCAGCGAATTGAAACGGATTTCAAAGGAATTACCTTTACAGAATTTAAACTCGCAGATTGTAAAAAGGTATTTATAAAGTCAATTGTGGATGGTCGTATAGAAGATTCGCAATATTGGTGTGCGGAACTGGTATGTTCGGCCCATTATTTGGAATTGTGGGATATATTTCTACTTGTACTGGGAAAACATGTGCATACCGGAAACCCGAAATTACCTGTATACATTGCAAATAAATACGAGCTGTTCAAGGAAACGATTCATCCATTTGTCAGTAGTGGAACCATATTGGCCTCTAGGAACAGTTCCGCTATACGGGAATTGTTGTGTGATATAACGTACTTGTTGTGTACATCTAAAAAGAAACCCGCGTTCGTCGCAGTCAAGATCGCTAAAGAAACGTGTTTCAATATGAGCGAAATTTCCTTGAATATAAGCGCGCCTGGAACTGAATTTGCCAATGCGACCAAGGAAGATGATGATCCGAGGGAATTGTTTATATCGACGAATGAACTGGCTTACCATGTATCTGGCAAATCCAAGAACATGGTCAGGGCATGTTATTGGATTGAGTGGATCGTTGCATTGACAGCTCAGTGTCGAATGAACCGGACCCCATTGATGTGTGAGACCCGAGGACAAATCCCAGTAGATTACAAGTTCCAACAGGAACCCATTTGTTTGATTTGGGTTATATTGATGCATGAGGCATCGCAGAGAGATAACAAATTAACTGTGAAAATAATCGAATCGTTGTGTTTGTTATTTTACATTCGATATACAAGTGGTGCAGCGACAAAACGTAAATGGTTATTGTATAGTGCTGTGGAAGTGCTAACCGATTTATATTCAGCGGATATTCCATTGGTGAAGAATCGGGTGCATATGGATACGATTCGGTCGAATGTGAATATCCAATATGTCGAAATGAAGAAACGTGAGGTTGCGCCGGCGACCGATTACTTGGACCATGGTCTTGAAGGAGCACCAAAGAAATCTGCCGCTGAGAAATCCATGGACCGGATGGCATTGTTGGGAACTCGCAACTGTTACCTTGATTGTTAAACAATGTTATATATTTTATTAGTCGAGTGATTCGTCTGTCTCTATACAGTTTATACAACTCAAATGTTCCAACTACCATTTAGAGTATCGGTTGTATAGGTTGTATCGACACACTGATTGTTAGAATAGTGCTACAAATGGTTTAGACCGGTCGCGTATATACTATGTACCAGTGAGATGAGGGTCACGATTTATTCAAAAAACTCATTTTCGTGTGATTGTCAG
>Ga0308003_1000477_pt1 | contig 18419 bp, 8 predicted proteins | sample Neamet36_FD_203159 | JGI IMG/M metagenome (GOLD analysis project Ga0308003, IMG submission 203159) | Marine microbial communities from water near the shore, Antarctic Ocean - #36 | ecosystem: Environmental > Aquatic > Marine > Unclassified | place: Southern Ocean | collected 2014-06-06
TATATGTAAATCAATACCTTCCAAGTCTTTTTTGTTTAATACTGTCGCAAATATAGCTTATTTTTGCGACATTTATCATACTACCTCTTCTTTAAATACCTCCTCAAAATGTGCCCAAGCAGTTTTGTAATCTTCTACTCTATCACATTTATCAAATGGGGCATAATAGGTTACTTTTTTGCCTTTGTACAACTCACTTTTTTCTATGGTATGCTCATAAGTTTCCCCTGCTTTTAAATCTTTTATAGTGTTCCAAACAGGGCGATCTAAACCAACTCCTGAAAGCCCTTTAGAACAAGTGAATACGATATTACCTTTCGCATCATACCAAGTGTCATCTTCGTTCTGTTGAAGCACAGGAAATTGCACATTATAAATCAAAGTAAGTTCTTCAAGAGTTAAACCCAAAGCCATAGCAGTAATCACATCTATTTCTATCAAGGCTTGTCTTCGTTCAAACCAATTAAGCAAAGGAGTATTAATACTCCATTTTGAGGATTGTACTTCAAACAGTTTAATCCGTGAATCTGTTTTACTCCAAGTGTCCTTTGAGTATTCTTCTTTCCAATTCGTCTTCCAAATTAGAGAATAATGTTTGTTTAGACTATTTAGAAGTAGAACCCTGGAGTTCAATCTTTTCTTGAAGGTCTCTTTTATGCCAATTGGGAGTCCTTTAATGGTTTCCTCATATAAATTTGATTTCCCTAAAATTTTAATATAAAAATCAAAAACTAAAGAAGAAGTTAATCCTGTTAATTCAAGAAGGTCATCTTCATTATCGAATTGTATAGATATTACACCATTAATATGGCTTGCTCCTGGCACTATTATAGCAGGTTGCAATGTTCTTTCTACACCAAGATTTAGCATTTTCGAAAAAGCAAGCCGATACGTGTCAAACCAATCTCCGTTTAATCCATTAATTTTTTTTCTAAAATCATCAAGTTCAATTCCTCTTGAATAATTGCATCTTTGAATAAAACCAGCTCCAGGTTCAGAAAGATCAACCGTATCATAAGACCTATTTGTGCCGCAGACTTTCCATGGGTTTTTGTAGACAGGATTTGAAACAAAGAACAAAGGACCGCTTATTACCATATTATATTCTTCTGGCTTTGAAATGATAGAATCTCTCGTTAATATTCCATCATTTATAGCATTTGTTTCATTAAACCCATCTGTACTGAAATATGAAACACTTTGCATTCTTCCATTAAACAGAGCAATTTTTTTTATAACATCATATATTTCTTTAGAAAAAACAGAGATAAGTTTAGCTGAGTTCTGATTGGAGTTCTCGCCATTTTCAAAAACGGCATTAAAAACTTTCAACGTTTCTAATGTAACTTTTATAATTCTTGATTTATGCCCTTTTTCATTCCATTCGTATTTCCCAGATAATTCATTTTTAATTTTCATTCCATATCTAGCCTCAGAGCCATTATGTATATAAGAATTAACTATGGTCCTAGGGTGAAATAAATAACTAATTGAATCAAATTGTATTCTATCAGAATAGCCCTCATAAACGTTAACACTATAATAATTTTGATTATCAATCTCTTGGAATAGTTTCCGCTCATTTTTGAATTGAAAGTGGTATTTCAATCTTTGATAAACTTCTTCCCTTAAGGCTTTAGCATCTGGATCTTCATAAATCCCTTCAGGATGCAATAGCCCGACAAATCCTTCCTCTGATATCAGTGCAAAAGAGGTGGTAACTATACATTTGTATAAGTTGTTTCTTTGACCTTGTAATAAAGGGTAGTTCTGAAAACCACCTAAAAAAGCTTTAGTTGATTCAGCCCAAATATTTTCTTGCTGGTAAACTACGTCTAGGTTAGGATTTGATGAAATAATTGATAAAGCCAACTTTTTAACTGCTGGAGCAGATAGTTTTCTTATAAATATTTCTGGATTTCGTTCAGAAAGTATTCCTGCTTCATCCATGGTTATATTTACCCATGGAGGATTCCCAACAATCAAATCAAACCCACCTCTTTCATTAAAAACCTCTATAAACTCCAGTTGGTTGTGAAAGAATCTGTGTTGTGCACTTAAGCTCTTTACTTCTTCAAGGCGCTCTTTGTTGTCAAACAAATCCCCTTTTTGGGTTTTAGTAATAATTTGCTGTTGTGCTAGTTCTCTAACAGAAGATTCATTTAATAAAGAAAGCTGTAAGTCCTGAGAATACGAACTTTCTGTTTTTGTTGCTTTAGCTTGTTTGGTTAAATCAATGTTTAAAATACTGGCAATGTCGTTAATGTATTGTTGGCGAGATGGCAAATGCTCTGCCTTACGCACATCCCAAAACCACAAGCTACACCAGTAGTCCATTACCATTTTTAATTTATAGTAAGGAGCAGATTGGCGGTTACGTTGGTCGTTTAGTTGTTCTTTTTCATCATAAGAACGGAGGTTCAATCCAATTTGCTCTTTAGCTGCATAAGCTCCCCAAATGGCTACTTTATTTTTGGTTTGGGCATTTAAATGCTTTTGAAAAGTATAATACTCTTCTAACTGTATATCAATGGAATCACAAATCTTTTGCAATTGCAAAAACTCCTCCCCCGAAATTGGTTTTATGGCTTCGCTTCTCCATGAGCTAACTCTTGCAGCATGGATTGGAAATTCGTCTTTTAATAATTTAATACCTGCACTTGGCACCATTCCTTTATCGGGTAACAAAAAATGATAGATTTCATTCTTAGCTCTCTTTTTCCCTTCGGGCCCTAATTGTAATAATTTTGGTGCTTGCTCCCACCATTTCTTTTTTAGTTGTGTTTGAGTATATACTTTAAACCAAGCACCAACAACAGCATTACCAACAGCTAAACGATTGGCAAAAAAGGGTGTCTCCATATCCTTATGGATCACGTTTAGCCATAAAGACAATTTCCCAAGCTCAATAGCCGTAGGGTTTAAATCGACTCCATAGGCATTGTTAGTAGCAATATAGGCTTTAACTTTTTGGAGTTCTTCGCGGTATTTTTCAGGCGATATTTTTTCCTTCTTTTCTTTCTGTCGGTAGTTTAAATAGGCTTCAGCCAACTGGTTTATCAACTCATTATGAAAAGCTGCTGCTCCCATTGCTGGTTCTAGTAATTTTAAATCAAGTAGATCCAAGGCTTTCATTTCGCCAATTTCTATTTTCTCTAAAATCCCTTTCAACGTGTACTTTACTGTACATTGCGTTAATACCTCTGGGGTATAGTAAGAAGCCGATTTTTGTCTATCTCGTCCACTCAAACGGTAAACAAATTGTCCTTTAGGTATCACTACTTCCTTCCCCGATTCATCTTTTAAAACCTCATCGGTATGAAAGTCGTCTCTCCGTACTCGTTGCACCAATAAAGTACCTTCTTTTGGCTTCCCTTTAGGATGGACTTCTATATAATCTTCTTCGGCATAAAAACCTCTGTAGGCGAGTAAGCTTTCATAAACACTACCTAGCTGGTTAATTCCTAAATTGGCATAAGAGATTCTACCTCGTGCCTTTTTCTTATGTTTTCTGGACAAGGATAATTGACAAATAACATCTTGCCAAACAAAATTTCTAAACTTAACATCCTTTAAATGATGGAGCTTTTTGTCATCAAACATAGGAGAATCAATATGACGAATTCTAAAGCTTTTATTCGAACCATTTTCATTTTCACGATAACCGCTACTCATCAATTGAAACAATTGTTTTAAGGATTCGTGAAAGAAATAGCCATTTAAGCTATGGTCAGTAACCAACTTTGTTTGTTCCAAGTCACGCAACATTTCTAAGGAATACCCTTTTTGATAAACACTATCAGAAATGGGAAGGATATCTAAATCAGATCTAGATTCAGCATAAAACACAAACAACAGACGATAAACAATACTTAAACAATCGTCTTTTACCTCGCTTTCGAAAGTATCATCAGACTCGTCAAACTCTTTTTCTAAAACAACTTTTTTATAATGAAGGGCTTCATTTGCCAAAGCCTCAACAGCATGAATGATTCCTTCTTTTAAATCTTTTGTTACTTCGTATGCACTTTTGTGGCTGTCTTCTTCCAACTGGTCCATCAGCACCATCTCACTCTCTGGTGCTAACATTTCTTTAGAAAGCATTAAGTAGAAAAGTGAATAGTATTTACGATCAATGGTTGCTTCGGTAAAGAGTTCTTCAATATCCAATTGGATATACGAACCTCTAAACCATTTCTCTACCTCTACCAAAAAGATTTTATTTCCAGCCAGCAGCATAATGTACTGAGGTCGTTCTTTTTGGTCTAACAAACTCAACTGCGAAATTGCTTTATTTATAATAACAGGAGAAATCTTTAATTCTTCAGAAATTTTAAAAACGCGGCTCCATTGTACTCGGTGGTAGCGTTGTTCTTTAGATTCGTGTTCTTCTTCCTCTATATTATAGCGTTGCTCAAAAAGCCCATCAGGTTCTTCGTCTCCCTCTTTTACGAGAGGCTGCATTTCCATAATCATCAAATGCAGCTTATCGCCTCTGTATAATTTGTGCCTTACAGGAAGAACTTCTTTTTCCTTAAAATGAAACGGCTCATTGTATTGGTGCTTATCTCCATCGTAACCCAAAGCATTGAGTAAATGTGAATGAAATTGATGGGTTTCAAAAATCTTGTCTTTAATCCTAAGCCTTCCCTCTAGTATGTTTTGCTTGTAGCGGTAATACTTATCTTTAAGTGGCGAAATCCTTTTTTGTAAATCTTTTTGGTCGTCAAAACTATAACCCGATTTATCGTGAACCTTTTTTACAAAATCTTCATCAAAGTAGTTTGAAGAGAAGAAATCACCTATGTTGTCTATAAACTTTATCATTTCTTCTTAATTAAAAAATACTGCCATTACTTTTATGTATGCCTCCTGATCTAGTGCTACCATATCTTTCATGTATTGGCTTGAACTGTCTGCGATCGATTGAATTTCTTCTTCTTGTTTTTCCTTTTTCTTCCTCGAGAATACGGTGTCAGCTACCTCATCAAAATGAAGTTCCACTTGCTCTAATGAAGTTGCTTTCCATCTATTTAGGTGGTCTTCATCTTTTGCAGCTTTATCCAACATCAAATCCAATAGAGTATCCTGCTCATCTTTCATCTGTTCTTGTTGGGCATACTCAATTACTTTGGGTAAATTTTTATGCAATGCTTCTAATTCTACTTCCTTTATATCTTCAGTAAACAGTTCTTTGTTTAATTCAAATTTTTCAATAAAAGATTTAATGGTCAAACTATCAATTACTTTATTCCCATCGAATCCTATAACAAAGAAGTTTGATATAACAGGCTGTCCCAAATTATTAGAAACCTGGCCATGTAACACATACCAAGATGTACCTTTCGGTATTTTAGAAGATATTTTAGCAGCCAAAGCCTGGTCTTTTGGAACACTGGCTTCCAATTTGGTCATAAAATACTTGATGGCAGGATGCAAATCGTACAGTATTTGAAACTCTGCCCAATCTCCTTTCTTTTTCCTTGCCTCCTCAATAGAATCTTGAACCAAGTCTTTGTTTAATGTTAACTTAAACAATTCGCCAACCTTTGGTTTAGATTCTGGTGGCATATCATAGAGTATATTGTTTAGCTCTTTTGTATTGGCTAGCTCCAAATAAGCGTCTAAATCGTTAAACTCGTATTCCCCATTACGTATCAATTTCGAACTTTCTAATTGACCAAATAACTGTTTATAATAATCGTAATCGTTTGGAAAAACAGTTACTTGTTCTTCATATGGATTATCGGTAATTAGAGCTGAAGTATTTTCAGAATCTTCAAAAAGAGAACTATAATCAAAATTCTCAACTTTATCTAAAAAGCTTTCATCACCATCTTGTATCGCTTCTATGGTTCTGTTTACTTCCTCATTCGCATCGTGCAAGTGCATAACGGAACCAGCATCTCCAAGGGTTTTATGTACTTCTTCTTCCTTAATCGTAAGTTTATTAATAATATGCAGGTCAGTTTTTATGGCATCATCTTCTGTATGTGCTATTAAATAATAAATGTAAGGAGTGTTCTTTTGACCGTACCTATCTATTCTACCGTTGCGTTGCTCTAATGTTATAAGAGACCATGGAATGTCGTAATTAACCATTCTATGGCAATAAAAATGAAGGTTTACTCCTTGCGAGCCCGCATCAGAGCACAAGAGTATTCGCACCTTGCTATCTCCTTGTCCAAAATTTTCTATTTTCTTTTGTTGCTCTACATCACTATCACTTCCACTAAAAGATTCAATAGCATCGGCAGATAAACCAAAGTCCTTAGTTAGGTTTTCTTTTAAGTAATCGAGCGTTGCAATCCTTTCAGCAAACACAACAAAACGTTCATCTTTCTTTTTACCAGACCAACCAAGCTCTCCTAAAGTATGTTTCAACTTTTTATACTTACTATCGGCATTGCTTTCTAAAATATTCTTCAACAATCGTTGATGCTCTTTTAATACATCTAGACTATCCTGGTATCTATTAGATGTTTTTGAGAGTTGATGTACCTTTTCTAATCTATTTTCAATTGAACTTAGAGCAGCAATTGGCGATGACATAAATGCCTTGAAAATCATTATGGAAAATAAAAAATCGTCTTTTGATTTACCTTGCTTTAGTGCTCCTAAAGCTTGAATCCTTAAATTTTGTTGATAGCTTAAGAACTCAACTTCTTCAGCAGTCAATTCTGTTTGTAAACGAACAATTTCACGTTCCTGAAAGTTTTCTCTTACCGCTGCATCATCAATATCATTTTTAAACCTTCTCACATAATAAGGCTCAACATCTGCTTTTGTATAATCACCACTTTTAGGAATTGCCGTTGGTTCAATCATATTAATGATGTTCGCAAAACTTTCCTTTTTACCGTTATGTGGCGTCGCAGAAGTAAGCACTAGAGATTGGCATTTCTTTGCTAAAAACTGGGCTAAATTACCCCGTTGACTTTGCTTATTCGCAACCGTATGGCATTCATCAATTATAATTACATCCCAATGTGATTTCTCAATATAATGTCTGAATTTCGCGTTGTTCTTTAATGTATCAATCGATACAATCGTTTTGTCGTAATAGTCAAAAGGATTTTTATTTGCGGGTAACTGCGTTTTGATTCTAGCGATTCCCTCACTATCCAATCTAACTAGCGGAATAGCAAAACGATTCCATAATTCTTGTTGAAACTGGCCAAGAATAGATTTCAGAGCAAGCACCATTACTCTCTTTCCTTTTCCTCGCTTCATCATTTCAGAAAGAAAAATTCCTACCTCTATAGTTTTCCCTAATCCAACACCATCTGCAATTAATAATCTTGGTCTAGGTAATTGTAATGCTTTTAAAGTTGGAGTTAATTGATACTCGGAAGTATTGAAAGCTGCTTTATTAGCTATAGCTATTTTATCAGAAAAAATAGTTGAGTTACGTATATGGGTTTCAATATACAGTTTCGATTTCCTATATCCATTATCCGTATCTGCAATAAACTTTGTATTTATTGGATCTACCGCCTTAATGTCTTGATCGATACCGGTATCAAAACAGAATCTTTTGCCCTTTACCAGCTCACTAATTCCTTCAGCGTCCAACAAATGCGTACCATCTTTATTAATCACAATATTTGTAATTAAAAAATCCTCTCCCCTTGTTGTTATTCTCTGACCAGCACTAAGATTCATAAAATGTAAATTAAAATTATGCTCTAAATTTACTAAATACTTTGAATTATCGGAGGAAAATTTACGCTCATATATGGTGTAAATTTATGCCCCTTTGCAAACAATATATGGAAGTTGAAAAGGATTGAATAGACATAGTATAAGTTTATGCCCATTTTATGCGATTTGATAAGAAATGAAACCGCAAACAGTACTTTTATTTTTTAATTATAGGGGTCGGTATTAAAAACTAGCAATTAAATTAAAAACCATAAGCAAGTAAATAGCTTGAATCTAAAATCAAGATTAAAAAAATAAATTACTCTCACATTAAATTGAGACTATATCAATATATTAGATGAAAATTAAATTATGGAAAAAAGACTAATTAGGAATGAAAAAGAGGTTCAGAATGCGATTGATTTTTTTGGGGAAGAGTGGGAAGATGAAATTAAACAAGAGGTTAATGGCTTTCCATGTATACTAATTTCATGTTATTCTGACGATATAGAGTTTGGTGAATATTACCAATTCACCTCCGTTAAAACTGTAGATATAATTAAACTTAAAAATCCTATGGACTTTTGTTTAAACTAAAATAATTCAAAATATAGATGAGGAATTACAAAGGATCTCATCAAGAATTATTGTCATTTACTAGTATCGATAGAGGGACTACTCACATACTTTATATTATATTTCACTGTAACCAAATCAGTAAAAGTAGGTTCTGTAGGTGGGAAATTCAGATTTAAAATTAGATTCTCTACCCAACAAAATTGAAACAATTATCACCTGGATTGTATTCAATATTTAATCTTTTCCCATACCAAATAGCCTCACAATTTCCTAGACAACATACAACCCCTAGATTCCAGGTAGAACCGACAAGGTCTTCATTAATCCATAAACAAAATCCATGAAATTCCAAATGCCACATTCTGAAGAAAGCTTAGCTCAAATGAACCCAGAATTGGCTAATCAATGGCATCCAACAAAAAATGGTGAGTTAACTCCATATAATGTGAGCATCGGATCGGGAAAAAAAGTTTGGTGGAAATGTCCTAAGGGAAAAGATCATGAATGGAATGCTAAGATTTATCATAGAAATAATGGAATTGGCTGCCCCATATGCTCAAATAGAAAAATAGTTAGATCAAATAGTTTGGCTACTTTAAATCCTCGTTTGACAAGAGAGTGGCACCCTAATAAGAATGATGATTTGACCCCACAAGAGGTGGGCATAGGGTCAGGAAAGAAAGTTTGGTGGAAATGCCCTAAAGGTGAAGACCATGAATGGATGACCAGAGTTGTCGCCAGAAGCAATGGTAAAAACTGTCCTATTTGCTCAGGACACAAAGTAGCGAAATCAACTTCATTAGCTACTTTAAAACCTTCCATAGCAAAGCAATGGCATCCAACTAAAAATGGTGATTTAACTCCATACGATTTAAGTATAGGTTCAAGTAAAGATATTTGGTGGAAGTGTGATAAGGGTGATGACCACGAATGGAAAGCACTTGTTAGTAATAGAAGTAAGGGGAGTGGTTGCGCAGTATGTGTAAATCAAGTCGTAGTAACTTCAAATTGTTTGGCTAATGTTTACCCCGAATTGGCAGAACAATGGCATCCTATTAAAAACGAAAATCTAACACCAAAAGATGTTACATATGGTAATCACAAAAAGGTTTGGTGGAAATGTCCGAAAAGTAAAGACCACGAATGGAAGACATCTATTTCTGCAAGAAGCTTTAGTAATACTGGTTGCCCTTTTTGCTTTAATCCATCTTCTGTTCCTGAATTAAGAATACTATCTGAACTTAGAACAATATTTACAATTGTAGAACACAGAGTAAATATTGATGGTTTCGAGGTAGACATATACATTCCTGAATTAAAAATAGGTATAGAGTATGATGGTAAATTTTGGCATCAAAATAAAGTAAAACAAGATTTAATAAAAAACGATGCACTTAAAGAAAAGATGAAACTAATTAGAGTTCGAGATAAAGGTTTGGCTACTTTGACTGATAAAGATATAAAGCAAAAAACAACAAAAGTAACGGTTGAGACAATAAAACTTATTCTTGAAGAAATTTCCAAACTGATAAAAATTGAATCCCTTGAAACTTTAAATAGAATAAATAATTACAAGAAAAATAAAAGTTGGGTTGCTTCAGATAGTTTCAGAAAACTACACGCTGCAAAAAACCACATTACTTTTGAAGATTCGGTAGAATATTTATTCCCTGAAATATCGAAGCAGTGGCACCCGTCTAAAAATGAGCCATTATTACCAAAATACTTCTTACCTGGTTCAAACAAAAAGGTTTGGTGGAAGTGTGATAAAGGTGATGACCATGAATGGGAGACTCAAATTAACCATCTATGTCTTCACAATACTGGCTGCCCTATATGTTCAAATAAAAAAATTGTAGTTTCTAATTCTCTAACAATATTGAACCCTGAATTAGCAAAAGAGTGGCATCCAACAAAGAATGGTGATTTAACTCCTCATGATGTTGGTACAGGGTCTAATAAAAAAGTGTGGTGGAAATGTGATAAGGATGATGCCCACGAGTGGAAGACTTCTGTTGTTCACAGAACAAACGGTAGAGGCTGTCCTGTTTGTTCAAATAAAAAAATTGTAGTTTCTAATTCTCTAACAATATTGAACCCTGAATTAGCAAAAGAGTGGCATCAAATGAAGAATGGTGATTTAACTCCAGATGAAGTTGGAACGGGGTCTAATAAAAAAGTATGGTGGAAATGTAATAAAGGGGATGACCATGAATGGGAAGCAATTATTGTTAATAGATCTAAGGGAAGTAGTTGCCCTATATGTTCAAATCAAAAGATTGTTATTTCGAACTCACTAGCAACTACTAATCCTGACTTGGCTAAACAATGGCATCCAACTAAAAATGGCCAATTAACTCCATACAATGTAAGTTTAGGTTCTTCTAAAAAAGTATGGTGGAAGTGTGATAAGGGGGATGACCATGAATGGCAATCAGTTATAAAAAACAGAAAGAGAGGTGATGGCTGTACAATCTGTTCCAATCATAAAGTTGTTAAATCAAATAGTTTAACTACACTATTCCCTGACTTAGCAAAGCAATGGCATTCTACTAAAAATGGTGACTTAACCCCTGATAATGTTACGTTTGGTTCCCAAAAAAAGGTTTGGTGGAAAAACGAAAATGGGCAGGAATGGCAGGAAAATATATTTCAAAGAGTAAAAAAAGTGCACGAATAAGATAATACTGATCAGTTCTCTTTATTTGATAAAAGTTAACACTACTATTATGGATATGTTGAGAAATTAAAAGCTGATTTATAGCAGGTGTCATTTCAGTGTCCCCCTCACCTACTAAAATCCTATTTCCTTTACAATCAAACCCCTACAAATAGGGTTCTAGAGGGGGGTAATTAGGAATTGAAAATCTCTTAAACAGGTCGGTTGTTTACTGAAAATTTAATATTGAAGAATATCATTTTCAAAAATCTTAATTTGATATCCTTGTCCAGGCATCATATATCCAATACCATTAAAGTTAAATTCTGGTAAATATGCTGCTCCTAAATAATTTTTAACAAGTATTAGGTTTCCAGAACTTAGCATATCATCAAATATATTTACAACTGAAACCGGTTCAAGACGTAAGTATCCAATCATATTCCACCCTTCAGTAATAAAGATTTGGTTTTCTTCAGGAGAAGTATATTCTCCGCAGAGTTCTAATGAAAGCTCAGCGTCAGTTTTGACTTGGTACCCTTGACCTACAAGTATATTACCAATTCCATTAAAGTCGAATTGGGGAAGATAAACATCTCCATCGTTATTTTTTGCTATTATGAGGTTATCTATTATTGGCTCTAAGATAGACTGTATACTGATATCATCAGGAATAATAAATGTAGAAAATATTGACCAACCTGTTGGCATATTAAGGGTTTGACAATTAGGACCAGAATAACAAGAACCATCATCAAAAGTAGCATCAGGATTATAATTTAATGCTGATTCATCAATACATCCAAAATTACTAATTGAAAATGATCTAATAGGACGAACTCTTAGAGAATTATCTTTACTATAAACACCTGTACCTACCATTCCATCACTGAAATCAAAATATTGAGCAGAATTAGCAGTATATTGTGAGGAAGACCAATAATTCGAGTTACTGAAATTTCCAACATTAAAATTATTCGCACCTTGTCCGATAGAATAATACATTTCATATAATTCAAATTTAGATGGCAAATACCAATCTGTAAAACCTTCAATACTTTCGTAGTCTAACGCCACCTTTGCAGCAATATTAGACTCTGTACACCCTTGCGCTATATTTATACTATTTTCAAGACCTGTTCCAATTTCAAGCCCACCAGTTCCTTCAATATAGGCGCCATTGCAACCCCATGGTTGAGTGCTACCAATATCATTTAATGCTGCAACTAAACCAGATTGACCAGAAGAATCGATATAAAACAGAATCCCTCCAAAAATTGTGTCTCCAATTTCAGCGGTAACTTCATTTCCATCACAATTGAATCCATTGATTGGAAGCTCACACAATCCATTATCTTCTGTCGCATTTATATTGTAATTACATGCATCTGAATTTATACAACCAAGAATTTCAAACTCATCACATACACCATCATCATCTACGTCATTTAAACAAAATCCATCACAATCAAAATATTCATTTGGATAATTACAAGATCCGTCATCAATGGTTGCATACTCATTATAATTGCATGCTAAAGTATCAATACAACTAAAAATATTTATATAATCACATGAGCCATCATCTGCAGTTGCATCAGAGTTATAATTAGATGCTTCTATGTTAGTACAGCCGTAGATAGGACAAATTATAAAATGACTACCATATGACCATGAGATAGGCGGCGATGAAGAGTCTTCAATATATATTCGATATGTGTCGGATGAGCCTGTTGGAAGATTATCAGGAATCCAAAAATACTCGCCTGTGTTTTGAACTATATCAATCTGACCTTCAGCTGCATTATTAGTAACATTTGACAGGCCTATATAAATTTGATCATTTGGTGTTAACCCTGACCATGAAATTAATATTGAGTCACCATTACAAATTTCAGATTGAATTGGATTTAGTGTTAACTGAGATAAATAAATACAACTTCCATCATCAACATTTGCAATAGAGTTATACTCAACATAATTAAAGTCAGTGCAACCATAAATAACTTCAATACACGACAAATCATCTTCAGTCGCATATAAATTATAATTAAGCGTTAATGAGTCAGTGCAACCAAAAATTTCAAACTCATTACATACACCATCACCATCCATATCATTTAAACAATCTCCTTCGCAGTCTAAATAATTTTCAAAATATGAAGGTAAGTACTCACATATACTTGCTCCATTAGCATTTAATTGACCAAAGTTACATGCTTGAGAATCATCACAGATATTTAAATTCATACATGACCCATCGTCAATTGTCGCTATAGAATTGTACTCAATATAAAACTCATCCATACAACCTGAAACTGGGCATATTGTAAAAGTACTACCATATGACCATGAGCTAGCTGGCCATGGATAATCTTGAATATATATTCGATATAAGTCAGATGAGCCAGTTGGAAGATTATCAGGAATCCACAAATACTCGCCTGTGTTTTGAACTATATCAATCTGACCTTCAGATGCATTATTAGTAACATTTGACAGGCTTATATAAATTAAATCATTTGGATCCCCACCTGACCATGTTATAAATATAGAATCTCCGTTGCATAAATTGATAGGCATTTCATTAAGAGATAACCAAGTGAATTCACACGAATAATCATTATATGTTGCAATTTCATCATAATTCAAAGCTAATAAATCAGTACAACCTAAAATATCATAATCGTAAAGACAATCACCATTATTCGTATTAGCAGTATCATTATAATTTAATGCGAGAGAATCTGTACAACCAAGTATCAAATCAATACAAGAAAAGTAATCTGAATTAGCTAAAGGATCAAAATTATATGCAGTAGTATCTATGCATCCGTATATTATTGGTATACATAATTCATTATCAATATTTGCTAGTGCATCAAAATTAAATGCCAATGAATCTGTACAACCTAAAATATCACTTAGTTCATAAATACAAGAATTATCATTAACAAATGATAATTCATCATAGTTTAAAGCTAAAGAATCTGTGCATCCAAGAGATGTTTTTATTACACTAAATGGTTCTTCATTTATTGCATAATCTATAAGAAAAAGAGTATCAGCTCCTGAATTTAAGTAAAGTCTACACCATCCGTAATGAAAATTATCATCATATGGAATTTTGACACCCAAAAAAAGTGTATCACCTAGCCAATTTTGATAATTTATATTATGTAGGATTGGTTGACATTCATAACAATAAGATGGATAGTCCCAGTTCGAGCTGTCACTAATCGTCTCATGATAATTTAATTCTTCAATTGAATTTGTGTCATATTCGAGTAGTAGTGACTTACCGTAGGTTTCAATTCTATAATTACCATTTACGTACCATAATCCATAATTACTCATGCCAAAGCCTAATTCAAACCATTTCCAATCTGCCCCATTACTTGAAACTAAATAGTCTTCGTTATCATAGTAAACTATATTATATGGATCATAAAATTTAATTTTAAAACTTAAATTATTGTTACTTGGATTAGCACCTTGAATTATACTGGGGTCAAAACTGAAATTAAAATTAGCTATACTGGCATCATGTATATCAGCTTTTCCCGTAAATTCAAGATTAACAGTTGTTGAGTCTACATATACTAATCTTGGAAATACTCCTTCTGGGTGTTCTGTCAAATAAAAACCGTCTCCAGACATTAAAGTATCAAATGGAAAGAATTTGGCCCCAAGGATTTGTATTGTCCTACTTGACCTTATTCCACCATCATTATTATTTGATTCATAAAAATTTGAATTACTCGTGGATAAAATAACCCCATTTACTTGACCAGATATTATAGGTTGTTCTGGAGCTTCATTGTAAGCAAAATCTTGAACCCAAGAAGTTGTTCCATCCTCACTAACTTTTAATCTAATCCAACCATAATGGTTATTACCATTTTTAGTGAACTCAACTCCGACAAAAGAAGTTTTCCCCGCCCATTCATCAAAATTTTCATTATAAATATCTAATTGAGAGGGATATCCATCATAATATGTGAATTGATTATTTGGACCAATAACTTCACCTAACTGAAGGGGAATTAAATTTCTAGTGTTTTCATAACACAGACCTCCATTGCCATAAATTTCTAATTTAAAATTATCTTTATTATAGGTCCAAAGTCCAAAATCAGCATTACTGATATCAAAACTAAAAAAATTCCAATCTGTTCCTTCGTGAAAATTTGATAAGTCATCATTAAAATCATGATAAATAATTTCATAGGGATCTATAAATATTAAAGAAATAGTAGTTTTTGATGGATTAAATATTTCATTGTAAGATATATCTAGAAATGCGTTTTCGGTAAAATGAATCTCAATATGTGAAATTCCATCTTCCTGTGAATGATTCTCAACTTGACCTATTAAAAGAATTTCTCCATGAGAATCATCAATAATATTTATCTCTAATGAAGTCCCTGATGGTAAATTTTCACAAGTAAAATCAACACCCTCAGTTAATGTTTCATTAAAATATAAATCTATTAACTCAATCTCTATGCTACTGTTAATTTCACCATCATTCGAATCACTCTCTTTAAATGAAGAGGAATTATAGACAATTCTTGGAAGTATTTCATCATTAATAAATACTAAGTCGTGATTTGAATTTGACCAAATATTATTTCTACCACCAACACTAGAATTCATTGTTGCCAACATTCTATTTTTTTGCCCTTCAGTAAACATTGCAGAACAGTCTGAATAATCCATGTAATTTTGAATATTATCAAGAGAGCCACAAGAAAATGACTCAATATTACATCCATCATTTCCTATAGTGTTTGGTGTATCATTTACACCATCATCATAACTACATCCTTCGGTTGATTGATGATTCGATTCATCACCCCATGTATGTTTAAGGTTAGCCCAATGTCCTATTTCATGTGTTAAAATTTTATAGTGTGATTCGATAGCCGTCTCAGTTCTACCAACTGCCCAATATGAACTAACTATTCCATCATAAATAGATCCAGAGCCTTCAACATCAGCTGGGTAAAAAGCAAAAGCTGAGCCATTGTTTCCATCTGATGAGTGTACAACCCAAATATTTAAATACATGGTTGGGTCCCACTGAATCAAATGTTTAAGTGCAATATCATCACCATTGTAGGTTAAATCAAACTTAATTCTATTTATGCCCGTTGTTGGCTCTCCATTAGGATCTAGATCTGCTAATCTGAATTCAAATCCAATATTTGCAATTAAATTATTGAATTCAGGATGAACTCCATTTATTTCTGGATTAATAGCAGCAAAATCTTCATTTATTTGGATAATTGCTTCATGTATTTGAGCATTTGAAATATTCTCTACACCATCATCATGAATTATATGAAAAACTATAGGAATTAAAATATTTTGATCTATTTTATGATTAAAACTTCTAATTTCATCCTCTAAATATTTGTGTCTATTATTGAGATTTGGCGCTAATTCAGGGTGATTTTTATATAGTTTATCTCTTTGAATTTTATGAGTACATTTTTTTTCATATTGAGTGTCTTCATTAATCATTCTAATATCTTCTGGTTTATTTGACCCATGATCAATCAATACTGTTTGACCAAATAAAACTAAAGGAGTAATAAGAAGTATAAAAAGGAATTTATTCATAATGGTAGATTTGAATCTCAAATATAAGAAAAAAATAGTGTCAAATTGGTGTCACATGGTTCTATCGCATGGTTCTATCGCATGGTTCTGTCGCATTAATATACCAAATATAGATTATTTAGTTTTGAATTAAACTTTCACTCTATGGTCAAACACCACAGATATCCTAAATTCATTATTCTTCAAGCTGTTTACTTTAATTTCGTTTTACACTCTCCTATGGAGACATTGAAGAGCTGATAAAGATTAGAGGTGTCAAGGTTGATCATTCTAAATTCAACGATGGGTGTTTAAATATTCGCCTATGATTGAGGCATCTATGTACAAAAGAAAAAATAGAGTTTGCACTAGCTGGAGAATGGATGAAACCTATATTAAGGTGGCTGGTAAAGAGAGGTATCTTTATAGAGCTGTTGATAAATTCGGAGAGACCGTTGACTTTCTTCTAATCAAAAGAAGAATCAAAGGATTTGCACAGAAATTCTTCAATAAAACCATTTTAAATAATCAGAATCCAAGGTTTATCAATAATGATGAATTGGTTCTAATTTCAGTGCTATTAGAGGGGTTAACAGAAATAATTTCTGGAATAAAAACATCAAAATTAGGAGGTGTAAATACCTTAATAATTGTGTTGAACAAGATCACAGAAACATAAAGCGAAGGATTGCTATTGATACTGGTTTTAAAGAGTTTGAATCCGCATAGAAGACATAGGAGGGAATTGATTAGTCAGTATTATTAGAAAGAATCAAATCGTTAATTCTAAGAAATCCTATTTCAAAACTTTCCTTTCATTTTCGCATAATCTCTAATTCGAATAGGATTTTTAGATGGTCAAATTAATGCGACAGAACCCAAATGTAAGCTATACATTTAGTAATTGCAAGTTGTGAAATTGTCTTCGTTTGTTCATCTACTTTATTACTCTAAAGGTTAAATTGATTCTGGAACGATTTAAATTTTTTCTCTTGGGAATTTGGTGTTTCCAATAATGTTGTAGTTCTCCTTCCATAATAAGTAAACTTCCATGTTGAAGAATTATAGATATTTTTTCTCCAGAGTTATCATGCTTTAATTGAAATTCTCTCTCTGCTCCAAAATTAACAGAAGCAATAATTGGATTTAATCCAAGCTCTTTTTCGGCATCGGTATGCCATGAAATTGAATCATTCCCATCTCTGTATAAATTTAATAGAACACTATTAAAGCTTAGATTACAAATTGGTTCAATCTTATGCTTAATTTGTAATAGATCTTCATTCCAATTAAGAGGATATAAGTTTATTCCTGAAAATGAATACGTTTTATCTCTATCACCATACCAAGAAGTAAGTCTGGGTAAATCAATAGTTTTACCATACATATTGATCTTTTCTTGACTCCACTGAACATTCTTTTCCAATGATTTTATTAATGAATCAGCTTGATCTCTTTTAAAGAAAGAAGGGAAGTATCTGTACAAACCATTTTTAATAATAACTGGATCGTTTGAATCTGGAAATGGATTAAATATATCATGCTGCATAAATCAAATATAAAAAAATTAACTAAACTTTATATTTTTATCTTTAATTCATAAATCCAAGCATAATAGTGTCTTTTTTATTACATTTACATTGATAATAAGAGCTAAAAACAGCCTTAGTGTTTAAGTAGTGTCTACTAGGAATCACAACAGGTTAAACAACTGAATATCATAGCATACAGAATAGGGTTCACGACCCTTTCTCTCTGCAAAACGAAATCCCACTTTTTACAAAGTGGGATTTTTCTATTTTAGGTCAATCGAATTTATTCTAGATGGACAAAATACACAAACTCAAAATTGCAAAGTTCTGTACACATTAGTATTCGAACAATTCTACCTATATTTGAAGTAATAAAACTACCAATCATGAAAAATAGC
>Ga0308003_1000481_pt1 | contig 18311 bp, 2 predicted proteins | sample Neamet36_FD_203159 | JGI IMG/M metagenome (GOLD analysis project Ga0308003, IMG submission 203159) | Marine microbial communities from water near the shore, Antarctic Ocean - #36 | ecosystem: Environmental > Aquatic > Marine > Unclassified | place: Southern Ocean | collected 2014-06-06
CGCATATGTCCAGGAGGTCCAGCGCCATCTGGAGGTAGGCCCGCACTGCTCCGCCCTCCTCAGCTCAAGACACTCCCGAAAGTCGCACGGGCACGGCGGCCACAGCGTGCGCATCCACTTAACCAGATCAAACTAACCGCTGCTGATTACAAGCTCCAGGAACCGGGGCTCCATGGGAGGCACCTTGCCCCTGTGGACCGCCTGCACCGCCGCGAGGGTGCTGGAGCAGGTTAGAGCGAAGGGATAGACCTCCCCGGGGTCCAGGAAGTCCATCACCCCCCCCAGTACGTCTTTGAGATTGTTTCACACCTCGTTCGGATTTGGCTCCATATCCGCCATCTGTCACCTCCAGCACCCACACTTGACGCCTGATACACCCACGAACAAGAAGCTTCAATTTTGCTGCGGTCGCGCAAGAAGAAGATGTGCGACGCCGGAGGGTGGGAGGAGGGAGCAGAGGAGCGCTTTACAGGAGGATGTCGGGTAAACTGGAGCGTGTGTTGCTGGTGGGTGGGTGTGGGTTTGTGGGCGCGAAGTTGGGGAAGGACCTGAACTTCTTTGGGTTCGAGGTGATGTTGGTGGACGTGGTGGACATGCCTACGGAGCTGCTTGCGCTGGGGTCAGTGCGCTATAAGAGGTGCAGTATGCTGGCGCGGGGTGAGCTGGAAGCTGTCTTTGAGTCCTTCCAGCCCGATGCCGTGGTGATGCTGGCGAGCGTGGGCATGAGCGGGGCGGGCATGCTGGACCCCTACACGCAAGAGGCCAATGTGACGGGGGTGGAGAATGTACTTGCGTGCTGCACCGAGCTGCCGGGCGTCAGCGTCAAGGCGCTTATCTACACGAGTTCGTACAACGTCGTGTTCGGTGGCCAGTACATCGAGGGCGGGTCGGAGGCGCTCGAGTACTACCCGGCGAGTGGCCACACGGACTACTATAGCGCGAGTAAACGCATGGCCGAGGAGCGCGTGCTGGGATTTGACAACACGGCCACGGCGGGCGGGGCCGGGACAAGCGAGGTGCTACGCACCTTGTGCCTCAGACCTGCCGCCATCTACGGAGAGGGCGAGCAGCGCCATTTCCCGCGCATTGTGAGGCATGTGGATGCAGGTCTCTTCTCTTTCACCATCGGCGACAAGCCAGTGGTGGACTGGGTGCACGTGAACAACCTCTCGCAGGCGTTCTGCCGCGGGCTGGAGGCACTGTTGAATGACGACAAGGTGCACACGGTGGGCGGCAAGGCCTACTTCGTCAGCGACGACTCCCCCATCGACTCCTTTGATTTCCTCAAACCGCTGTGTGCGGCCCGCCTGGCACCCTTCCCGTCCACCGTGCTGTCGCTCGACACGGCCCTTTGGCTGGCCTACCTGATGGAACGCCTCCACCTCTTCTTGCGCCTCTTCATGGGTCACGCCGCGCCGGCACCCTTCCTCACACGCGCGGAGGTGTACAAGGTGGGCCAGACGCACTTCATGTCCATGGACCGCATTAAGCAAGACTTGGGATACGCACCCACACTGGACACCAGCGAGGGCGCGCAGCGCATGGCCTTGTATTTCCACGTGCTGGGGCCGGAGGGCGCACCCACGAGATTCTTCCGCGTCCCACCGTACTACTGGTGGGAGATCATCTTCCTCAGTATGGCCGTCCTGTGGGCAATCGCTTTCCTCCCCGAGTACGAGCCCGGCTCAGGGTCGGTGTGCAACCCCGGCCTCGGTCCGCTCGTCACCGGCTTCTGTATCGTCCTCGAGTACACCGGCCTGTTCATCTTCCGCACCAAATTCGTGCTCAAGGTCGTGTGGTACACCGCGTGGTAAGTAATTTCTTTCCCCCTCTCTCTTCCTATCTCTCATCAAAATGATGCATCACAGGTAGCATCTCTGATAATGGCACTGGCACTGACACTGACGTCCTTTCCCCCTCATCCCCTCCTCTCTCTCTCGTCTCAAGGGCGGCGCATGCGGCGGAGGCGTACGTCGCGGCAGGCATCTGCTCTCGCGTGGGCATCACGAGTCCGTGGGCGCGAGCTGGCTGGGTCGCGCAGACCTTCCTGCTTGGCTTCCCCAGTCTGTCCCTACTGCAGGACTTGGAAGCGCGCCTGCTTTCCCTCAAGGCATCCGGCCTGGATTTCTCTCGCATTGACGAAGACTGAAGCCCCCCTTACTGCTCCTCCGGGTCGTGAGGACATAGAGGAGTAACAGGAGGAGGCACTCCTGCATGCCTGGCCCAGAATACGATGTTACGAAAATGATGACCTGGTTAGTACGTATTTCGAAGTACATTCGTATAGTAGAGCCATTTCCTCTAAATATGTAAAATATGGTGTGTTGGTTGTTGTTGATTTAGTATCGTTTCCCCTCCATAAGTGGGGATCCGTAGCGGGGTTTTCGCCTTTCTTCTTCGAACTCCTCCCATGCGCGCAACGCGACGGATTCGAGCAAAGCGTGCTCTTGTGCTCTGGTTGAGAGACGTGTTGGTCAGAAGACAACTTGTCGCTTGGAACAGAGTATACTTGGATTAGGTGCTCTTGCTCAAGGGTAAGGTAGAGTCCTTTTGAGATCTTGAGTGGTGCTTGAGTGTCAGAGTTACTATCTACAGAAAGCATGGCGGGAATGGGAGGCTTGCAGGCGCTATCATGCGCCTTGCTTGTGCTCCTGGCGAGTCTGTTTCACAATAGCGGAATCGACGCCGCCAAGGTGAGCCATGACGGAGTCACTTTGACGCTGTTGGTTCCTGAGGCGGTGAGTGTGAGGGAGACGGATTCTCTTGTGCTGCCGCCCTTCCGGGTGGACTTGACGGGTACGGATGGCCTGCTGGCCCCGGAGGTACAATTTAATATATCCTGCAGCCACTGTAAGCTGAAGCTAGCGCCGTATTCGCGCATTCGACTACGGAAGGGCGCTCTGGATGGGGATGTGAGCCTGAGTGCGACAGGCCCTCTGGCGCTCGTCAGAGAAGCGTTGGCGCAAGTCAGTTACACCGCGCCGAGGGGCTATGCGGGCGAGGACGCCGTCGTCACCTCCTTGGCGAGCGGTGCCAGCAGCGGGGCCGTATTCGCGCCCTATGCCGGCATGGAGGCGCTCACGGCCACCACACCAGTGGTGGTGACTACTCTCTACGTCAAGCCGGTGCTGGTGGCACCTACGAGCGTGCACACGGACGAGAACCGTGACCACCACTTCGATGTGGATATTGTGTGCGACACCACCGAGCCCGCGGACAAGCGCTATGGCCTCACTGTGACGACCACCACGGGCGCCTTCATCGCCAATGTGCCCGGCGGTTGCCGTGGCAGCCCACAGGCTCCGTGCTCCGTGGAGGGCACCCTGGCGGAGCTACAGCACATGCTGAGCAATGTGACGTACTCCCCCCCGCAGGGCTTCAGCATCGAGCGAGGCATCGAGATCATCGCCTACGAGCTGACGGACGGCGTGAACCCGCCCGTCAAGGCCTCGACGGTGGTGGTGGTGGACGAGCAGATCACGCTGCCGACGATGGATGCGCCCGATTCGTTGGTGCTGCAATCCGCGTCTGGCAGTGTGACTTTGGAGCAAGTGGTCATTTTCGACCTCGACGCGTCCGACATCCTCAGTCTGACGGTGGAACTGTTGTCGGCCGCGGACCCCGTCCACGGGCTGGCGGGCGCTGGCACGCTGGCCGTGGCGCCTAGTGCCGTGGCGGCCCTCGACACTAAGCTGGTGGTGGAGGGCGTCACCCGCGACGAGGATGGGCTGGTGGACCGAATCACGGCTCTCAGCTTCAGTGGGCGTTACTCCGACCTCAACTCGTACCTCGCGCGCGTCTCGTACCTGCCCCTGGGCGTGAACGAGAATAACGAGATGGTGCAGTTGACGCTAGAGTACGCCGCACTACCGGCGCCCGTGGTGCGTACCATCTCGCTCAGCGTGGAGGTGCCGCAGGGCACGCTGCAGCTTCATGTACCGCAGCGCCTGGTGGTGGCCGAGGACGCAGCCGTGACAGTGTCGAACATGACCATCTCGGCTCCCGGCGGGAATTTCGACGCAGTATTGGGAGAGGAGATCATGGTCCGCCTCGACGTGACGAGCGTCGACGGCAGCTTCGATTTCGTAGCAGCCACCCTGCCGGCCTACAATGAGCGCCTTCGGGTGCTTACAGGCCATGCCGCGGCCACAAGGCAGGTGTCCATCATCGGCAGGTTCTCTGATATGCTCGCTGCCCTGTCCGAGACGTTGGTATTTCGTCCCGACGCTGACTTCAACATGGATAAGTTGCGATACGCGCTTCTGAGCTTCTCCGTGCAGCCCTACCTGGAGGACAAGATGGCGGTGGCAGCGGTGCAGGCACTCTACTCTCAGGACCCCGCGGCCGTCAATTGCCTGGTGCAGGTGCTACCCGTGAACGATGTCCCGGTCATCGTGGCCCCTGAGAGCGCTGCCGCTGTGGAGGACGTTAGTCTCGTGCTGACTGGCATTGCTGTGGCGGATGTGGACATGTTGGATCACCCCGGTGACCTGTTTGAAGTCTCCGTTATCCCCTTCCTGGGTACTGTGCAGCTGCACCGAGTCTCTCTCATGAACGCCCTGGGGCGCGATATCACCTCGCGCGACGACGATGGCTACCTCCGCATCCGCGGCTCGCTGGCCGAGGTAAATTCTGCGCTGCAGTTGCTGGAGTTCATAAGCAGGGCGGACGACAACGGCCAAGACTTCGTGGAGCTCGTGGTGTCGGACCTGCACGGAGCTGACATGTCTGCACTGCCGGGCCGGACCAAGGAGATAGCAGGATTCGTGAACGAGACAATCACCATGAACATCGAGGCCGTGAACGACGCGCCGGTGATTGGCGGCGTGCGGCGAGTGGAGACGGAGGAGGACATGGACGTACACATCACGTGGATCTCCATCGTAGACCCTGACTTCGTGCTGGACGGAATCTTCATGGATGGGCACGCGCTTACGCTGTCGGTGTCTTGCCTACACGGCACCGTGGCCATGGAGAATGACGAAGTGTTCTTCGAGATGGGGGCCCAGCAGACTTTCGGACAGCACCTGGTGGTGCGCGGAGGCATGCGGGGTATTAACCTGGCAATTCAGGAGCTGGTATACCGGCCCAAGCCGAACTTCGCGGGTGCGGACGAGATTACGGTGTCGGTGACTGACAACGGACACTGGGACGCGAGTGCCATCAAGACGCCCCTATCTCACGAGCGCACTATGCAGGTGCTGGTGAGACCGACAGCGGACGTCCTGCGCATCCAAGTGCCTTGGAAGACGCAGGCGGTCACGGCACACGTGCCCGCGCCGCTGACCGGCCTGACCATCGTCGACGTGGATAGCCACGCTGCCGGCGTCGTGTCCACGCAGGTCTATCTCCTGCGGCTCTCCTGCATCGAGTGTGAGTGGCAGCTGCCTACCAACCTCGTGGCATTGGGCGTGTCCAAGCTCGACACTGCGTCCGCACACAGCCATCTAGTCGCTGATCTGTCTGCTTCGCGGCAGGGTAGCGCGGTAGTGCTGGCGGCAAGGGTGGAGCGCCTAAACACTGTGCTGTCGCTGACCAGCTATTTACCCACCGGGTCGGGTGGAGGCGGCGACAACATTGTCGTGGACATCCTTCTCGCGGACGACGGCAGCGTCTTGGCCACTGATGCCATGGCGCTGAGCATCGAGCCTCGCGCCACTGCACCCACGGTACAGGGCCCCCGGCTACTATCGGTGCAGGAGGACGCCACCGTCACGATCACCGGTCTGGCGGTCACTGTGGACCCCGCAGTGGCGTCTGAGGGGTGCCAGCTCGTGCTGGCGTGGTCCGCTGGGCTGTCAGTCGCTGTGCCTGTGCTGCAGGGCTCTGAAGACGTGAGCGTCACGCAGGTCGCCGACCAGACTATGTCCATGGACGTGCTCTGCTCCGCTCTGCAGATGGCAGCCTCTGCCGTTCAGGCCACCCCCAAACCCAACCTGAATAGCATCAACACACCAGCCTTCGATCTAACCGTGTCTGCCTCTGTTCCGCAGCGCAAACCCCTCGTGGCGGGTGGTGCCATGGAGATGGACACTGCGTCGCACAATATTGGCTTCTACGTGTCACCCGTTGACGACGCGACCGTCCTGGACGTGCCCGCAGCCGTGACCATTCTGGAGGGCTCATCGTGGTCGCTCTCGGATGTGGTCATCTTTGATGTGGACATGGACGAGCAGCATGACAAGACTGCGGCGTCGGTGCAGGTGCTGCTGGAGGTGGGCGAGGGTGCTGTCGTGGAACTGCCTGCAGCACACAGTGCTGTCACGTCGAGCGGTGGCGCCAGTAGGAGTGCTACTCTGCGAGGCAGCTTGGCGGCGGTTCAAGCGATGATGGTGGATTCGTCTCTCGTGCCAGCGAAGAACTTCAACGGTGCCACCAGTCTGGTCGTGACAGTGACGAGTCTGCGTGGAGGCGCCATCACCTCCGCAAGTGCTGCCGTGACCGTGCTCGCCGTCAACTCGGCCCCCGTCGTGACCCTCCTCGACAGCGTAGAGGCAGGCAGCCGCATCATGCTCCTCACAGAGGATACGGCGGCCAAGCCCTTCCACGTTCTCATCTCCGACGAGGACTCCACCTCCGTGTCCGCCAGCATCACCATCCCCAAGGGGAAGGGTGTCCTGAGGCTTGATACGTCCGAGGACTCGTCCATCTCGTTCCAAGGCGCGCTGACTGACGTCGCGGACACGCTGGGGGAGGTGGAGTACGTACCTCCGCCCAACGCCAACGTGGGCTCCATGGGGGTGGTGGAGGCAGTTATCTCTGTCGACGACAAGGACGCGGGCGGACTCACTGAGGTGACGGTGAAGCTGGTGGTGCGTGCTGTGAACGACGTGCCCACTCTCACACACAGGGGCTCCGCGGCGGTAGTGGTCAAGGCCGTCCGCGACGTGTCGGCACCACTGGTACTCACGGATGCAGTTGTCCTCGATGACGTGGATGGCGATGACCTGGCACTCTCCTTGAGCGTGCGACAGGGCAGCCTGCAGGCGTTCACCGTGGGGCAGTTGGCGGGTCTGCAGCTGGTCTACAGCAATGCCACCTTCATGTCCCTCAGAGGCCCGGCGGAGCGCCTACACACTGTGCTGCGCACTGTGACGTACGTGCCGATGCCCACGTGGTCGGGTATGGACGCGGTGACCATCACCGTCGCAGACGAGGAGGCGACGGCGAGCCTCACTCTGGCGCTGCAGGTGCGGGATCGCGCCTTCAGCGGCCGCCTCCGTCGCGTCGGAGGTGCCGTCATGGGCACCGAGGGCGAAACTGTGCTCGTGGGCCAATTTGCTGTCGCAGGCTTCAAGCCGACCGAGACCGTGACCGTGGCTTTGTCTGTAGGCAGAGGCACGCTCTCTGTAGACACCATCGCAGCGGCCATGTCGGACGTGTCGGTGTCCTCGGCCGAGGGGGTTCTGGCCCTCAGGGGCACTAGCGTGGGTTTAAACGCCATGCTCCCCAGCGTGACGCTCACGCCTGAGCCGTTCTTCCACGGTGCTCTGGACGTGCTCGCGACCGTGTCCGACGGCACCACGGAACTCTCCACCGCGATACTGCCCGTGCTGCTTGAGTCCGTCAACAACGCGCCGTCCATCGTTATCGACAGTCCCGGCGTGTGCGACGAAGACGACGCCGACGGGGAGTGTCTCGTCACCGTCACTATCAGCGATCCCGATGCCAGCGACCTGCTGTGCCCTGCCGGCAACTCATTCCTCGTGACGCTGTCGACCAGCGTCTCTGACGTGTCCCTGGCACTCAGCAGTCACCGTGGAGTGCACGTGCTTTCGGACGAGGGTGATTCCGCGGGACATGTGCTGGTGCTGCGTCTGAGTGCCCACGTCTACAACGGAAAAGGCTTCGGGGTGGCAGTGACTCCTCCCGAGGACTGGGCAGGTGACGTGATTGTGGTGGCCGCCGTGAACGACGAAGGTTCCTGCAGCTATACCAGCGCCGGCGCTGCGCTGGAATCCTCCGCAAGCACCGTCGTGAGAGTCATGCCCGTGAACGACGCGGCAGCGCTGTCCTTCGACAGCCCTCATGTGGACTGTGTGGAGGACTCGCTATGCATCCTTCCGGCGCTCGATGTGAAGGACAAGGATTTGCCTGTCGATGGTCACCTCACTGTCGTGCTCACTGCCACACACGGCAGCCTGACCATGCCTGCCGTCGCCACCAACGAGCTGGACATCACTTACTTGCCCTCCACGGGTGCAGTAACCAGTACTCTGCAGTTGCGGTCGGGCAATCTCGCCGTGCTTGGCGCTGCCGTGTCGGGGGTGGAGTTTACTGCACAGCCCGACTTCAACGGCGTCTGGGCGGCGAGTGAGAACTTTCCCCAGCGACACGTAGCCGACGGATCCCTGGCCAAAGTCAAGGCGACGGTAAGCGATGGTACGTCCACCTCCACCGCCTCACTCAAGGTGAGCGTGTCGTGGGTGAACGATGTACCTACGCTCAGCCTAGGAGGCGTATTAAGGCAGCACGTGGACGTGACGGGTGCATCTGGCGTTCCGGGCATTGCGAACGCCGTGTCCGTCGCCGACGCGGATCTTTGGGAGGTGACCTCTGGGACAGTCACCGTGGAGATCCAGAGTGCTCTCGGTGCCGCCCTCTTCCTGCCTCTGAGCAGCACTGTGAAGCACGGGCTCCAGTACGTGGTGGACAACAGCGAGCCCACTACGGCCGTAAAGCTTGTGGGCCCTCTTACGGCTGTGAACGCCGCTCTGAAGGATATTAACTACCAGCCCCACCTCGTGACGGCCAGTGCCGATGTGTTACAGATCAGTGCGTCTGATGAGGGCTCGATCTCTGGCAGTGGGGCCAGTGCAACAGTCTTCTTGGAGCTGCCGGTGGAGCTGAACGGCGAGGTACGACGGGGTTATTCCCTCTCGGCCCCCGACGGCTTGCGCTCTGTTGGCCTCACTGCCACCGAGAATGCACTCCTTTCGGTGTCGGGCGTGTCGCTCCTGCTGGCCACTGAGCTTCAGGAGGACGGCAGTAGCGACAAGCGGATCCAAGCCGTCGTGACGAGTGGCAACGGCCTTGTGGCATGCACGTCCGCTGACGCTGTACACACAGCTTCCCCCACTGCTGTTTACGATGTGCATATCGACGGATACACTGTCGGCCGCCCTGACGAGCAGATCGTCACTGTTGACGTGCCATGGCGAGTGGAGAAGCAGTCGATTACTATCTCTGCCGCGGCAGAAGACCTTGGTCCGGAAAAGACGGTGGATGTGACATTCGTGTGCGGCGGTGTGACTCAGGACGGCGCCTTCGCAGTTGAACCCACCCTAACAGCCACTGCCCGCAATCTGCACAAGATGTTGGACGAGTTCTCTAACGTGGGTAGAGTCACTGTGGACTCACGTCACGGTGTTGGACAGAACAACACCGTCTGGGGCATATTTGATGTGACTTTTTGGACGCAGGCGGCCCCTGTGGCCCTTCTCGGTGCGACCAGCTCGGACGTGGACGCCGTGACGGTTGCTCGGGAGCAGACGGGCACACTGGTGGCTGAGATGCAGGACTTGACTATTGGCTCACCACGGGACTTCAGCTCAGGTCTGTACTCCAACGGCACCTTTGTGCTAGCGGTGTCGCGGCCGTCGCATAGGATCCCTCAGGGCCCCTTAGAAGGCCAGTGGGAGGGCGCCGTCATCCAGAGCGCACCGATGCCCCTCACCGCCACTGCTGAGGAGGTGCGTGTGGCCCTGTCGCGGCTACCAAGCATGGGCATTGTGAACGTGGAGGCAGTTGACGTTGGCGTGACGCAAAATGTGTCTACGTCGCTCGGAACCTGGGAAAACATCTTCATCTATCGTTGGAGAGTCACCTTCTTGACGCATGGAGGCGACATGCCGATGGTGACGCTGCTGACTGCCCATACCACCACGGCGACCGTCGCTGCGGCAAGGGGCGCCTTCAAGTGCCACATCTGCGAACCCATGATGGCTCATTACACCTTCGACGAAGACACCGCGGCCGGGCGCACCACAGTGCACGCCACGGTGACGGAGCACCAGAAGGGCACTGAAATCTTGGGCGGCAGTTTCCGCCTGGGAATGGGCATGTCCGATCGCGCCGCCGTTGTGGCGGATTCGCATACCACCGCCCCGATTTCTTTCGCCGCGAACAATGCGGCTATGAAAGCGGCCATTGTGGGACTCCCCACTGTGCGCGACGCGGAGGTGACGACTGTGGGATGCAAGACCGAATTGCAGTGCAGCTGGCACATCAAGATGTGGCGTGCCGCGTCCCCCGGAGGCCCCATTGACGACGCCACTGAGCTCACACGCTCTCCTGTGTTCTCGGCCATCACGACCGACCTCCGCGGCACCGATGTGCGACTCATTGTGAACAAGGGCCAGGCCAGTCGCGTTCCGGTCAGTGGAAGCTACCGCCTTGCGATGGTCACGACGGGCGCCGACATGGAGGTCTTCATGGGCAGGCAGCACATCGAGACTGGCGAAATCTCCTTCGACGCGAGCTCTGCCGCTTTCGAGAGCAGTCTGGCCACCGCCCTTGGAGACCGGGGCATTGAGGTGGGTGTGCAGAAGCTTTCCAGCGGCAGCTTGGATGCGGAGGTGTACGCGGCTCGCTACCGCGTGTCGCTCAAGTTCGCAGCGCCGACGCCAGCCACCGGCGCGCTGGCTGGTCACTTCCGAACTTCTGGGGGCGACATGGTGCATCTGCGCTCACCATCGGAGCTGCCTGACTTGCGTGTCTATTCCCAGTTCGTTCAGGGCACCGACGCGCATCTGTCAATCAAGGCTCTCTCTGCCGAGGACGTGGGCTCCGTGTCTCATCGCAGACACGTACTGGAGGTGACCTACCCTAACGTGCAGCCCAGGGAGGAAGTGCAGACCATCACGTGTGCGGCCGGCGTAGCACTACCGAAGTCTGGCTTACATGGTGATGCCGTCAACCCTGCCATGTTCCGGCTCTCGTTCCGTGGCTACGAGACGGCCAGTCTATGGGTGCATGACTTTGTGAACACAGCCGATAACCGGCGTTTCACAGTGCCCGTCGAGGGTGGCATGGGCGACACCACACTGGCGAGACCGGCCCTCGAAGCGCGTTTACTTGACCTCGCGGCACTTCCGCAGGGCAGCATCACGGTCACCACTAACTCCACGACGGGCCGCCTGTGTCCTTCTCAGGCCGACCTGACCCACTTCGACGCCCACGTCAACGCCACTGAGCTGGCTGTGTTTGTGACCACTGTTACTTTCAGAGACGTGCGTTCGTCCGATGCTGTCGCCGACGACGAGATCGCCGGTGCCACTGTTGGCGACGTACCTCCTCTGCTGATTCAGGGCGAAGGGGAGTTCTTCCCCTTCTTCACCCACAACGTGACTTACCCCAATACCACCAACCCGTCATACATCCACACCGTGACTAAGAACGTTAGTCGAGGCTTCTTCAAATCTGAGGAGAGTGTCAAGGGCGTGGCGGCGGCCGTGGGCGAGGTGCAGATCCTGCGCGTGCGCTTCGACAAGAACAAGCTACTGACGGATGCGCCCAACGTGATGGGCGAGTCTGCTCCTGAGGCGGCCCGCTTCCTGCAGCTGCGTCTTGGCTCCAAGTCGGTACCCATGTCCGTGGACTCCGATGCTAGCGACATGGCGCGTGCAGTCGAGGCCCTTCTTCGCACGAGTGCGGGCAGTGTGTCAGTCACACGCGTTGGCACTTACTCTTACAAGGACTACGATGCAGCAGCTGCCACGGCCAATACCACAATCTGGAGTGACTACGGAGGCTACGCGTGGACCGTCACGTTCCCCAGCGCCGTGGGAGCCGTACACTTGTTGCAGGCCAGTGCGGCATGCGTCGGGGACGGCGAGCTGTCGAACGTCCGTTTCACCACTCTGTGGGCAGAGGACCAATGGCAGGGCTCGAGCTGCGGTCACTGGATGAACACCCGTCGTGTAGTGGCCGGCTACAGAAGTATGACTGGCTCAGTCTCGCTCTATGTGGATGGTAACGAGCATTTCGGTGCTCTTCCCTCCCTTGCGATTGACATCCAGACCAGTCTCCGTGCCGGTGGTTACCCTCAGGCGAGTGTCGCTGCACAGGCTGCTATGTCCTCAGACTTTCGGGACCTATACGTCGTGGATTTCGGCGCCTCTGCCACGCCCTCGGGCGCGTTTGTGGCGGATAACACGAGCCCCAATGCCCCGCTCTGTGCCGCCAAGTCACATCGTGCTGGTGGAACTGGCGCCATGGGACCCATTGCTAAGGAGTCTGCGTGCTTCTTCCCTTTTGTGTGGAACGACATTCAGTACTCGCACTGTCCCGAGGATAACCTTTCTTCTCATGGACCTCTCTGTGCCACTGGATACTCCAGTGCATACGGCCATGCGCGAGGATACGGCAGCTGCGGGGTCTGCTCAGCTCAGTTCCTTGTGGATTCAGGCTCCGCGTTTGCGGACTCAGCCGCATTCGGCGCGTCTCTTGCGCCGCTGACCTCAGAGCTGAGACTGGAGGGGCGGGCGTGGGGCATACAGAAGGCCCTTTCGGGCCTAGTGTACTTGTCCGCATCGACTGGCCAGGACTTCTCCTCTTCGGCTGCTTCCAACGTGGCGACGTGGTCGCCGATGGCAAGCGACGTGGTGACGGTTGCCGTGCTGGACCAGCGTAATGGGGACCTGAGTGCGGTGGAACCCACTTTCCTCGACGTCAGCATGACTGTTTCCCTCGTGAATGAGCCGCCTGAGGCAGTATTGGCGGCGGCATCGGCGCACTTCTTCGAAGATTACCGCGCACTTGTACCGCTGCTTTCTGTCACAGACCCGGACTTTGCATCTCATGGGCAGCAGCTGGCCGGAAAGGTCGGCGTGTCACTTGCTGTGGAGCATGGAGACCTCTTTCTCACGAGTCACCACGGTATCTCCTTTGCGGCTGGCTTCAACAAGACGGGCAATCTGACATTCGCGGGCTCTATGTATGACGTCAACGTCGCCCTCAAGTCTCTCCTCTACGTCCCCGAGGCGAACTGGAACTCAGCACTCGATCCCGAGGAGGTGAAGCCCACTGTGCAGCGCGTTAGTTTCCGGCGCCGAGTGCGCAAGGAAGTTCAGGTGATCGAGACGGCTCTTGCCACTGGCAGCTACGGCTTTATCTCCACCGCCGGCCCCAGTAGCTTCTCTCTCATGCTTCAGTGCGACCAGTTCTCCCGGGCCATGACTTCTGATAACCACACCCTCGCGGACTTGTACAACGCCACGACATCTTCACTCGCTGCGAACACGTCTGCGGTTGACATGAAGACTGCCATCGACGGCTTGGTCAGTGACTGCATGTCCAAGGCTGCTGCATCGTCCGCGACTCTCAACGCCTCCGAGGTGCTTCATTTCGTGGACGTTGTGCGCTCCGCCGGCGTTCTAGACGACCACCGCGGACAGTACTCTTGGGAGGTCGCCTTTCGCGTGCCACCGCTCAACGGCCGCTTTCCTCTGCTGCATGTGGCCGAGGACGATTTGCGCGTGACGGACAGCGGCTCGGGCTCGGCGTCTGTGTCAGTGTCGCACAAGAAAGACTCAGACGGACTGGCGCCGGGCGCGGGCTCGTTTACTCTCACCTACAACGGCGAAACGACGGACCCTCTGGATGTGAATGTCGCGCCGTCGGAGGTGGCTGCAGCGCTGCAGGCGCTGTGGTCCGTGAACACGGTGCATGTGCACAAGTCGGTGGTGGAGGACGTGACCACGATGGATCTCGTCGCCTACCACTACACCCTCACTTTCGACCACTCCGCGCTCTGGACGCCGAACCGGTACAATGCGTCCCAGTCATCTTCGTCCCAGGGCAGCCCCGCGTTCGGTCCCATGGAATGCGTCACAGTGGGCGGCGCGCTCGGCGCAGGCGTGCTTGACCACTCGTGCGAGGTGCTTCAGCCGGGAGCCGCCATGCCCGACACGATGAGCATCACGGTGGTGGACTTCAATCTCGGTCGCAAGACCGCCCTGGCGCAGAATGTGGTGCATTCGTCGCTGCCGCTCTATGTCATTCCCGTGATGGACGCGCCGGTTGTGTCTGGGATCAACTCGGATGAACTCACGATGATGGAGAACAGCCTCAAGATGCTCTCGGGCGCAACAGTGGCCCTCCCCGACCGCACGCGCGATCGCACATCGGTCGTGCAGATGACCTTTACTGCCGTGGGCGTGGCGGTGGCGCTCGAGCCTGTGCAGATCATCGCTGAGACCGAGTACGAGCTCGAGCAGTCGGAGATTCCCGTCGGAGCGTACTTCACCAAGCACGTGACATCCGTCCGTGCCAGCGTAGCGACCATGAACAAGCTCATCTCTCGCATCGCGCTCATCCCTGATCAGCACTACTATGGCAACACGTCGCTGGTGGTTGAGGCGGAGGCGTATGGTGCGACTCATCGGACCACCAAGCCCGTGGTGGTGGTGGGCGTGCCTAATGCACCCGAGCTCTTCATCTCGGGAGAGGCCATCGTCGTGCAGACCAACGTGTCCGCCGCCTGCGTAGGCATCAGTGTATCCGATCCGGACTTCCTGTACACCACCTCTGTGCCCCTCACGGTCACAGTGGCTGTGCAGCACGGCCAGGTGATGCTGCCCACGTTGCTGCAGCTGGCATCCAACGAGTACGTACCTGCGTCGTGGGCGATCGATTCCAGTATCTCCGTCCGCGGCGCCCCTGTGGTAGTGAACGCGATCCTCAGTCGGCTGAAGGTGCGAGGTGACCGCAGCGATACCATCACGGTCACTGTGGCTCGTGCTGACGACACCGGTACGCCGCAGACGGGCTCTGTGCAGGTGCTGCTGAGCTCTGCGGGAGGAGTGCGGACTCTGATCCACCCCCCCGTCGGCCAGCCGTCCAGCCCCGAGGATTCGCCGTGGGCGCTTGGAGACGTGCAGCTGGAGCAGGAAGTGCTTCCGAGCATCGCCCTCAACCCCAGCTTGACCTGCGAGCTGCTCATGTCTTCTGAGCGGGGTACATTCACCCTCCCGTCCTCCGTGGCGGTGGGGCTGGAGGTGCTCAGTTCCGGCGCCTTGCTGCACTTGCGTGGTACTCTCGCTGTGCTGAACTCTGCCTTGCAGGCATCCAGCTTCACCCCCCCCGAGGACTTCTTCGGCTCGGTGCTTATCACTGTGAGTGCCATGAACGATCCCCTCGGCGCTTCCCCGACCGTGACCACGGCCGACTTCCTGCTGTCCGTGGAGCCTGTGGATGATGCCCCTGTCGTATCCCTGCGAGCCGACTACGTCCACGAGGGCAATTCCGTGACGGGTGTGACGCCGCTGCCCGCATTCGTCGTGCGCGATGTGGACGACGTGAACTACCTGCAGTTGGAGCTGACGGCCGACTTCGGCACATTGTCCATGGAATCTGCCCTCGTTGACGGCGAGGTGCTCATCGTCGCGGCTGAGGGGGATGGCTACGCGGGCATCACTGTGACATTCCACGCGCTCCGTGAGAACATCGCCTCAGCCCTGAACCACCTGGTGTACACCCCCCCTGCCTACTTCAAGGGCACGGACACGGTGACTCTGACTGCCACCTCGCTTGTGCCTTCCTCGGGAGCTATTGACGCGGGCAGCAACGGAGTGCCTTTCACCGCCGGTCCCTCGGCCAGCACGTCGCTTGCCCTGCAGGTGAACATGGCGAGTGAGATCGGCGTCGACTGCACGGCTGCGCTCACGGTGGACGAGGAAGCGAGGTTCATCCTGGGCGACGCCTGTGCCGTAAAGGTGTACGCCAACACGGACCACGAAAATGCGCTGGTGGATGTGTCCATCTCTCTTCCCGTTGAGGCGGGCACTCTTGTGTTCACGCAGCCTGCAGAGGGTGGCGACGCGGGCCTGAGTGCCTTCTATGTGACCGAGACGACAACCTCAACCAGCCACGTGCTCTCTACTCGCATGCATCGGCGCGACGCGTCGGCGCTCCTAGCTCTGGTATCCGTGGTGTTGAGCGAAGACTTTAACGGAGACACGTCTGTGCGCTTCGTCGCGGAGTTGCAGGGTGGCGGTTCATCGTCGGCCTCTACGTCTGCAGCAGTGGTGAAGAAGTCTCTTCCTCTGACCGTGCTGGCCGTGAACGACGCCCCTACTATGGCGACCTCCACTGGCGGACGCATTGAGGACCTGGACCTGCACGTGGCCATGAGCGGCACGCTGGAGCTGAACTGGCTCCAGGTGTCAGATGTGGATGTGTCTGCCGGAGAGGGCGTGTCGCCGTACATGGACGTCATCGTGTCTGCCGCGTCGGGCTTGGTCCGGGTCAAGTCGAGCATTAGCTCGCACCTCCAGAGCACTCGCATGCCGATCTACATCGTGGACATGGGCCACTCTTCAGGAGTGGTGCACATCCAGGGCTCTCCGGTGCACGTGAACGAGGTCTTCGCGTCGAATTTCATCACATACTCGCCCTCCAGTGCCGGCACGGACGAACTGACGGTGGTGGTGACCGACAACGGTTTCTACGGCCAGTCTGCGCTCCCGAGTCTCGTGGCAGAGGCGTCGGTGCCCGTACACGTTTCTTCGGTGCTTATCAGTTTGTCCGTGGCCGCTAACCCTGTGGCCGTCGTGGCGCAGGAGGATGAGCAAGTCTTTATCGCGAGCAACTTCACTCTCAATGCGGGCGAGCACAAGCGCACCGACGCGGTAACAGTGGACCTGGAGTGCCTGTGCGGCACCCTCTCGGTGGATACCTCGCAGGCCAAGTCAATGGTGGAGGTCACGACGGCCCTTCACGGCGCCTCCATTCGCGGCACATTCGCCGATGTGGAAGTGCTGCTGGCCAGCCTCGTTCTCACGCCCGTGCCCGACTACAATCTGGAATGCGAGCTCATGGCGACTGTCACTGACGGCGTAGCGAGCTCATCGGCCATTCTGGTGGTATACTTCCTTCCCGTCAACGACGCGCCCGTGATTGTGACGCCTATGGCCCCGCTCAGCGTGGGCAGTGGTGCTGAACTGAGTTTCCAGAGTTTTGCGCTGTACTCCATGGACCCTGATGCAGGAGAGGGCGAGGAGAGTGTGATCAAGCTCTCAGCGGAGGTGAGCGTCGACTGCGGCACCCTTCAGCTGGAGCCCACGTCCCAGCTGTGGATGCTGCTGCAGGCAAACGAGGTCCTCACGCAGACCATGGGCACTCCTATCTACTCGACGGATGATGCGTGTGGGCCCGTAGGGGCTGCTGACCGCGCCATGCACGAGCAGGCCGCGGCGGGCATCCCCGTCGGTTATAAGAGCATGTCTCTTGCGGGCGACTTGACCACAATTAATGCCGTCATCGCCAGCCTTGTGTACACCGCACCCGACGGTTACGTGGGCCAGGCGTCTATTGCGTTGTCCGTGAGCGACAACGGCAACTTCGGCTTCGACGGCACTGTCCTCACGACGGCTACCGAGGTGCATGTCACCGTGACCCGTACTGCCACAGACCCTGTGTTTAAACTCGCTACGCACAGCCGCCGCGTGGAGGAGGGCGAGCGCGTGCTTCTGCTGCACACTGTGCAGGCGCTGACTGACTTGGACGCCACGCCGGATGATGTGGTGACGGTGTCCGTCTTGGCACGCACGGTGCTGGAGAACCCTGGTGCTGCCTTCGCCTTCCAGCCGGCACTCACCATGCCGGAGCTTTTCCGTTTCCTTGTAACCGACTCCACCGGCTCTCACCGCCTGGTGATCCGTGCGAGCATGACGCAAGCGCTGGAAGCGGTGCAGGCCATGACGATTGAGCCCCCCTCGGCCTTCTTTCATGGCCTGGTGGAGGTGGTGCTCAAAGTGACTGATGCGACAGGTGCGTCGAGCCAGACGGCGCTGCACATCCTCGCTGCCGCCTCGAACGACCCTCCCGTGCTCTCTGCAACACAGGTGGCTGGCGTGGAGGACAGGGAAACTCTACTCGGCCTCACAATCAGTGACCCTGACGCCACCTTTCTTAAGGCGTCGGGTGCCGCCATCTTCGATCTCTCCCCCGCCGTCTGCACGACCATCAGTGTCAACCTGACCTGCACGGACTGCGTATTCCGCCAGGCTGCTAGTTCGGACCTGCCGGAGTCCTCACGTATCGCATCGGACTGCGTCACTATGACTGGACCTCTCGAAGAGCTCAATGTGGCGCTGAAGAAGCTCGCTGTGCGTGGCACGCCGGACTTTAGTGGCACGGCCAAGATCGCGTACTCCATTGACGACAGCGGCACCTTTGGGGCTGATCGCCCCCACGAGCTGCGTGTTGTCACCACTGTCGTGGACTTTGTCGTCGCGCCTGTGAACGACGCGCCTGTGGTAACCGGCCCGCCTGTGATCATGCTCGACGAGGGGCAGACGCTGGTGGCG
>Ga0308003_1000489_pt1 | contig 18244 bp, 15 predicted proteins | sample Neamet36_FD_203159 | JGI IMG/M metagenome (GOLD analysis project Ga0308003, IMG submission 203159) | Marine microbial communities from water near the shore, Antarctic Ocean - #36 | ecosystem: Environmental > Aquatic > Marine > Unclassified | place: Southern Ocean | collected 2014-06-06
TAGAATTTGAAATAGGCTTGTTGCTATAGGATCACCCATAAACATTTTCTTTTGCGTTACCATTAGTGCTAGCCTATATGCGATAGCTTCCGCTTCTCTCCTATTAAGAAGAGGGTTTCCATCACTATCCACACAAATACCTGCGTATACTATTTGAATATTCTGGCCTACATACTCTTCTGTAAACGTTGCAACTAATCTATCACCCTCTCTATGTAGTCTATAAGGAACAAACTCTCCTCTAGCTTTAGTAGTAAGCATTTGTTGATGGTTGTTTATACCATTACTTCCCAGCCCACTCATAAATGATGACATAGATCTACTGTGATTATAGTGATCATTCCATGAAATTCCTTGAACGTCTGACCAATCTGCCCCTGTACTTATAGATGTGATTGAATCTAGATTACACGGTAATTTAATTGTACGATCATCACTAACAGTTCCTACGTATGTATACTTTGATTTGTTACTATTTCCTATTTCTTTGTAAGAGTTATACGCATGTTCAATATAATCTCCTTCTTGCATTACGATATCAAAGTAAGCCTTTAATAAAAACTTACCGTACATGAAATCGTACGCACCTATATTTGGTACCTCTTCTTGCATTATATAGTATTATTTAGCATAGGTAGCGCCCCTGGAAATCCTAGTGTCGCTAATTTACTATACTTATTTAACTCTTTAGATAATTCTTGTAGGAAGGTAAGGTTTATTGTGATCGATACAGGAGTAATATAAACCTGTTTAATTAGATCAGAAACTTCTTCCATATCCTCTTTAATCATTTTGATAGATGTCTCAAAGCTTGCTGCTGTTCCACATGAGCACATAATTGCTGACTCCTCCGATTCCTCTGGTCTTTCCATCTCCATATCAACCCTAGCCAGTGTAGCACATTTAAGTAACTCTAGAGCCTCCTTAAATGATTTTGCTCTTAATCTTGCCCAGTAGTCTCCGATGTTCTCGTAACCTTCTGCATAAGCCACCTGAGCCATACTAGTGGCGTGACATGCTATTTTAGAATTAAGTGTGTATAAAAATTCAAATGCAGCTTTAGTTTCTACGCTACATAATGAGTTATCTTTCACTTTATTTTCTTTCTCCTGAGATGTATAACCTTTTGGCCCTTTCTCATCTTCTAATACTTTGTCTACGCTCATGGTTCAAATATAGTTAATTTATTGTTGTGGTTGTGCTGTTGCAACAGGAATTGTTGTATCCGTTTGCGTATTTGGTGCAGGAGCTAAGTTTAAAGCCCTGTAATAATTGATATACTCTTTTGTAATTGTTGTTATGATCTTCTTCTGCAATGCGCTGTTAGCAGGGTATTCCGTAGTATCTACTGAATAATCACTGATTGCCTGTCCTGGCTTATCTAGAACTCCTCTAAACTTAATAAATTTTAATGGATTATATGCACCCCAATTAAAGAACCAAACTGTCATAGTTTCTTTATTAGTTACTGATGCTAAATCTACCCACGCGAAAGGTCTATGTCTAGACATTATCCTTATCTTATGGTCTCTGATGTCACTTGGGTGAAAGTAAACATCGAATGATACTGCCATATCATTTGTTCCAATATATTCTACAGCTTTATCACCAGCTATAGGCATAACCTTCGGAATCTCTATAGAAGGAATATTATCTCCAGGAACGTAAACAGCGCAATCACCATTCATTGCCATACAGTGTACAGGAATACTTGATATAGATTGTACAAGGTATTTGTAATCTACCTTCATTGTTAACGCATCTGCTTCTACTATAGCAGAACGAGCTAAATCGATTTCATCCATCAACTGCTCTATACTAATCTCTTCATCTGCTATCTTACCTGATAAACCATCTGTGATGTGGTTTCTAATTGCGGACGCTATTTGTCTGTGTGTCATAATAAATTAGGTAATAAAAAAGGGGAAGAGAATATTTCCTCGTCCCCTTTTCAGTATTAATGAAATTACTTCTTATAAAATAAACGCTGCTGCTGTTGCTACTGCTTTTATTTGAGTTGTAACTAATGCTTCAGTTCTTTCTTCTACTACTGTTAAAGCTGTAGAACCGTTAACTGTTGTATGAGCATCTGATCCACTTACTAATACCACACCTTTAGCGATATTTTCGATAGCTTGACCTGCTGCTAACATACTTACTTCATTTAAGAATAAAGAAAAGCTAGTTAAAACTGGAGTACCTAAGATAGTTTGACCATGATCAGCATATAAAGATAAATCTTCACGTCTGTAAGAAACTAAAGAGAATGAAATGTTAGTATACATACCTCTTCTGTCAACAATACCTTCAGCATTATCTATTCCTGTAATAGATGTGTTAGCGTTTGTAGACATTCTGATAGACTCTTCTAAAAATTTCCCTTGTCCTCTTCCTTCAAAACCTACTGAATTAATAGTCGAAACTAATAATGGTAATGGTTGTTGGAATGGAACTCCTTGACTGATTCTAGTGATTAGTACACGCTCGATAATTAAATCTTCGAATCCTGCTAATGCAGCAATCTTAATACGTGTAATAGTTCCACCTGCAGTTAAAGAGATGTTATGTTCACCTGGTAAAAAAGCTGATACAAATGCAGGGTAAGCCAATACTAACGCTGCTGCGATAGCTGTTGGAGTTACTGCAGTTAATGGAGCTGTTGTGATAGAAAAGTTTCTAGTATCACCAAATCCAGCAGCAGTTACTACACCTGCAGTTGCTCTGTTTGAATTTGCTCTTACTTCGATTCTTACTGCATCACCTGCTACCAATCCTGCTGGAGCTGCAACGATATAATCTTTCGAATCCACTGAAGCCACTACAGCTCTGTGCATTTTTACTTTTTTCATATTTCCTAATGGAAATCTACCGTAACCTTCAACTACCATTACATCAGTAAGAGCTGTTGGTACACCGCCTACGATTACTGCTCCTGCAGCATCATAAAACTTAATTGGTTCTGGAGTATTTAATACTCTAATTTTTTCACTTGTTGTCATATTACTTTGTTTTTGTGTAACTTACACCAGTATAGTAAACACAGTTTTTAATTAAATTAAAAGGCAAGCTGGTCTCCCACCTATTCTGTAATAGTACTTATTAAATTTTAATTATACAAATTATTGAGGGATAGATGTGTTAACACCCATGTATGTACCTGTTCTAGGATTAGACGTATTCTCGGCTAATAACATTACTGCTATCTTGATAATCTCAGCACACACGTACTCTGGGAACTCTAATGGAGCAGTATTATCCAGAGGTGATTCACTTTCTGCAACCGTCATTGATACAACTTCTGGTTTCTTCAGGTAATCAAAAGACACACTAGTTACCGCACTTTCTAAGCTACTTCCTACAAATACATATAAATCTCCACTAGTATTAGCACTACCTTCAGTAAAACTGTGGTAAGGTCTAGAAGACGCAGGCTTTAAGTAGGCATTATTAATAATACCATTAGCTTGATTAGCTGTAAGTCTTTTAGCGACTAGTGTAGTTACTTGCCCCGCAGGTACACAACCTACAGGAATTTTCGATACCGAGGTTACATTGGTCCCAAGCATATGCCAGTAATTATCAGGCAGGCTAAACTTAAGGTACTCTGATCCGTACTTCACACCTTTTATAATAGGGGTTGCTGTAGGGCTTCCTGCAAATGTTCCTGCAGTAGAAGAAGCATTAACCGTAAACGTGCTGTCTACAGTTAATGCTGATAAATCATCTGACAATTGTTGGTCCTTTGCGAACGCATTATATCTCCTATTACCATACTCTTGTATAGCTTTGTTTATAACATAAACAAATTCTTCTAGGTGGAAAGAAGGAGACCTTGTCTTTCTCTTCTCCATTAATAACGCGATGTAAGATCCTTTAATTGTCATGGTAATTTGTATTATTTATTTAGTAACGCTTGCTCTGTCGAATACATATCCTCCATAGAAACTCCGTTATCTGTAAAGTATTTAAGTAGTTCTACCTTCTTATTTCCTCCTGTATGACCTAACTGTTTCGCTTTGTCTTTCATGAAGTTATATGAAGGCTCTACTGGTTCTAGGTTAGATCCTTCTGATTTAGCATCCTCCGCACTTGAATTAAATCCTTCTAGTTTAGATGCGCTAATTTTACCTTGCTTTTCTGCAAAGTAAGTAGGATTTGTCTCTCTCTCTAATAATAATAGTACATCTTTTCTAGTCTGTAAGAATGCAATCGCTGCCTTCTCATTAGATCCTAAAATGTATTTACTGAAGTTAATTACACCACTCTCGTTTACAGTAATAACTTTATCTCTTTTTGCTTGTACGTATAGTAATTGAATACCCATACCAGCATCCTGATAAATATACTCTATTCTAGAAGGTGATTGCTTAGCAGTATCTACTAAGAATTGTTTTACAACAGCTACAGGTTGTCCTGCCATATCTGATCCTAATAATAATGCTCTATTCATATAGTTCGTAGAAGGATCTTCCATGATATACTGTAGTGCCTTATATAAGTGGTCCACTTTAGTATTAGCCATTTCCGCCTCTCTCGCTTCTATATGTACATAAAATTCTGCATTAGTTAATAAAGCTTCTTTAAGTGACGTTGCCATGTAAGGTAACTTTTTGATCCAGCTCCAGTTAACTCTATCAACTATACTTCCTTGTAAATCAAATGTTTTACCATCAAAGATCTCAACCTTAGTATTGTTACCACCTTTTTCTTTAGTATCACCAACAACAACGAAGTAGGTTTTACCTTCCTTCTCTTTCTCTGTTAGTCTTTCTACACCAGCCCACCAACTTGTACTCCTGTTCCATGCGGGTTGTACCCAACGCTTAAAAGGTTTAGTTCCTGTTCTGTACATAGATTTGATTTCTATGATACTATCTGACACGGTACCGTTTTCCAACTGCTCCATGTTATTAACTAATTCACTCATATTATCGTATTTTATATTATTAAGATACAATGATACGAATAATTATGGTTAAATCAAAAAAATAACGCCGTAGAACTTAATCCACGGCGTTACATTATATTTTTAAATCTATTATAAGATTACTGCTTCTTCTAAAATGAATGCTGCATAAGGATTGAAAATTACTGCCGAAGAGTATCCTGCAATATGGTAAGACGATCCGTGAACTGATGATGAAATAACACCATTAGTACTTCCGTCCTTTCCACCTAATCCTAATAAAGCTCCTTCAATAATTTCAGCACCTTCTAATGTAAACATTGCAACATTAGGTCTTCCTGAAGTTTGATTAGCTGTAGCATCTAAAAAGATTCCGTAAGCTCTATCTTCTTCCCATTGAGATAATGATTTATCTACCATGAAAGTAATAGTATTTCCTTGGAATTCATAAGAATCAAAAGTAGTACCTGCTTTAAGGTTTCCACCTTTAGCTTTAGAATAGAATAAACCGCTATCAGAAACTGGTCTGAATCTTAATTCTGAAGTCATTAAAGTACCAACATGATCATACATTCTTTCGTTACACACTACTGCGTAAGTGTTTCCTGTAGATTCTTGAGACTGTGATCTCATAGAAGATAATACGTTATCCAACACATCTAAAGTTAAGATAGAATAAGCGAACTTATTACAGTATCTTTTAATTTGAGTGATGATACCGTCTCCCATTGGGATATCTCTACCGTCTTCTTCTTGATCTAAACATTTACCGTTAGCATCAAAGTTAGTCTCTGTCCATAAACAACCATTCTCTCTTGAGATCATGAAATCATCTAAACAAGTCTTTTCTTTAACATTTAATTTAAAGTAAATATCTCTTTCTTTTTTCTTATCTGGTGTAGCAAAGAAAACTTCATCCAAGATTGCAGCATTACCTGAGTAAGATACTGAAGATCTGTGTAATCCGATGTGGTTTCTGTGTAACTCAGAGTTATGTACATATCTAATGTAACCTCTCTCAGATAATTCTGGGTGGTAGTTAGTGATGTATCTAGATCCTTTACCTTTTGCTCCGTAAGTGATATCGATTCCTCTGTTTAAGTCATTACCTGCGATAATTACTGTATACTCCCATACTTTAGTAGACAATTTAACTGCTGGTGCAACAACACGTAATAATTGACCATTATCTAATCTGATAATATCATGTTTGTTGTAGTACTTTTCTTGAAAACCAATAGTAACAGGTTGTTTACCAACACCAGCACCAGAGATATTTCTAGTAATACGTACATCTTTAATTACGTTAACATCAATTTCCCACTCAATGCTCATAGCTTTAACTGGCATAAAAGAAGAACTTTTCTTTTTAGAGTTATAGTACACATTTTGCAAAGCATGCGTTAATGTATTAATAGATAAATGTTTGTACATTGTAGAAACTAAACCTAACTTGTGCGACTTATCCCCTAAGAAGCGACCAAGATTTTCAACCGTTACAGTATCAGAGATATTCTGATTTACTGTTACTCTGTCAATTACTCTCATATTATTTTTTTATTTTTGTGGAGGTCATCCCCCCTTGATTATATTCTATAGTAGTAAAAATATTTATAGAATCAAAACTTAGTCTGCATGAATGTCATAAAGACCTGTAGCGTTCGGAGCCTTTGGTTGGGCAAGTTTACCTTTTGGTACTCTTCCTGATTGTGATTTTGCACCTGCTTCGCCTGATAATAATGACGATCTACCTTTTTGGTAAGCCTTAGTCACCTCTGACTTGTAGTGTGTTTCCATAGTATCAAAAAGGTTCTCACCGTTGTGAAATAGGTACGCCGCTTTTAACAAGTTCTCTGGTTTAGATAGTAATTCACTAATAAATATAGAATCTCCGTTTTTATCCGTAGGGATAACCTTAGATAGTAATTCATTCTTATTATTATCATCAAGATCCCAGTTAGCTAGTGAGTCCATCTTGTCCATAGCTGTAGCAATCTCTACACTATTATCATGCTCTCTAGTCTGAATTTTAGTGTCGTGATCTGCTTTGATTTTATCTACAAACTCTTTTTGCTCTGTTTTGAATTTGTTTCTGTTTGTTAATACAGTCTTATCAAAAAACTTAGTAGCCTCTAGTTCTGCAATTCCTTCTTCAATTTCCTCGTCCGTTGCATTTGGATTATCTTCTAGAAAAGATATAAATAGGATCTCCTTATCTGTTAAGGCATCGTAATCAGTCTTATCAACATCAGCAAATAGATTATCCGCTTCTTTGTTTCCTGCTATAACAGATTCAATATGAGCATCCACTTGTTCCGTGGTACCAAACTTCTTTAGCATTGCTGCTTCATCTGGCGTCATCTTAGATGCATTCGCTGCAATCTCTGTCATAACATTAGCTCTAGCCTCTACAGATAATTCTGAAATGTGTTGAGGTGATACCTCTCCGTTTTCACCAACTGTGTTAATTATTCCATCTTCTACACCGTAGTTAGATAAAAATACCTCAATATCAGTGTGTTCTGGATTTGGTGCTGGTGGTGCATCTGCCGCAGGTGCATTAGCCTCTGGGGTATTATCATCTACTGCTGGGGGTGTATTATCACCTGTCCCTGTTGCATCGGGTGCCTGAGCCCCGAAGTCATCGTCATGTATAGACGATAAGTCATCATTTTGATTCATATTCTCTTATTTTACTTTATTATACTTATTATACTCGTACGCGCACTTATTATATTTGACTCTCAATACTATCTCTCAAGTACATGATATTATCTACTACTGCCCCGAACCATACTGCAACCTTTCCTGCAGGTATTGTATATGTGTTGGCCCCATTGAAGCTAAACTGTGGTGCGAATGTAACTATCTTTGCTGATCCATTGTTAGAGTTATCTACAACTAACCAGTGTAATGATCTATCCTCAGAATTTGTAATCCCTGTAAACGTCACAGGTAGTGTATTCCCTACAGGTACAATGTACATAACTCTCGTGTGATCATGCATAAGGTTTAGTGAAACTGATGTTCCTCCATCCTGGATGATTACCAATCTACTATCTGTATCAGGAGCGTTAAATAATGTAAGAAACTTATTGTTTCTTGTACTTTGTCCTAATGTTGAATTTACTATTTGTGTCATAACTTAATTTATTATTTTATTTGAAATGCATGATCTTGTGGAATCCCTACATTATGGTAATTTTTCATATCTCTCGCAGGTACACAACCGTTCATACATGTAGAGTCTTGTATTATCTTTCTAAGACATAGCAATAGTGCTTCGTTACTAGCAGGATCTGCGTTATCATCATTGGATAATACGTCTACAATACCAGATAGTATTACACTATGTAGGTATAGTTTATCTAACTCCGGACTGTTACCTTTATAAGGTTCTAATCGAGCTAAGGTACAAGATATTCCTGCGATTAATTTATTCGCCTCAAATATCTCGTTTATATAATCATCCGTAAATCTTATTAACATTTTCCTGCAGTATTACAATTTTTGATTACTAGATCACATACATCCCTTACTGAGGCTAGTATGCAAGCTGCATCATGGTACATACCAGAATTGAATTGAATCCAGGCACCTAATCGCTTTTGTACTAATTTCATGTATAAATCTATTTCTGACATACCGTATTTCGGCTTATCACAGCAAACACAATTTTTAATTAATTCTTTTCTTATTGCCATATTCACATCTACTGTTACAAGATGCTGACTTTCTATAAAGTATATAGGATCATTTACACCTATAACTCCTGTGTTATTCCTCATTAATGTTTTCCATTCGTCAAACGAAGGATCTACCCTCCAGTTAGTAACATCTGGGTAATCTATCCCACCAGGTACCACAGTTAATGTACCACCGTTTCCCGTAAGATTAATATAAAATTTGTTAAGGGCTTCATAGAATACTATGTCTCCTACCGAAGATCCTGTGATAACAGGGTTTACGTAATTCCATGTCTTTACTGCAGCTACATATGATGTATACCATCCATCTTTGAATAGCTTACCACCATCTAGGTTAGCAGGCTTAACAGAGTATACAGCAGGAGCTTGGTATAGAGCCGCGAACTGTGTTGTTGCTGGAACTAGACTTCCTCCTACAGATAAAAACTGTTTAAGAATTGTGTACCCAGGCGCAGGGTATGCGTTATTAAGTAAATAGGCTCCTATAGTACTAATGTTTTGTATGTACGCTGGGTACTGGAATGATGCTGGTGTATATGACCATTCATTCGAATTGTTGTACCCAGGTATCTGGTTAATGTCTGAATCATCCGATGAGGTAACTAATAATGTCTCCAGTAATTGTCCAGAGCATGCACCACCGTTATAAGTAAGAAAAGTTTTCTTCACCATGTCAGTACCGATCTGGTGGGGTAGTATATTATAATTCACATTATAATCCACAAGAGATAATGTTCCTGTAGTATTATCCCAATCTAAAGACGTAGTCTCTAATGTTGGATCTATTCTAAATACTGTGTCGTTTAAACTTCCACTTGTTCCTACTGTTTCTACTGTTCTAATGTCCATTTGGCTTGTAATTTTCTATGAATAACTGAATATTTTCTACTGATCCGAAGTACTTAATCCACCTAGGTTTAAATATTTGGTGTTCGTTAACACTAACGACTGTCTTACTATCTAGGTGTATCTTATAAATCATTTCTAATTTCCGCAGCTTTTCCACTACCTTTATTCATTTGTTCCTCCTCTAGCTTTAACAGTGCTTCTGTTTTAGCTTCATCATTATCAATTTCTTGTTGTGTTAGATCTGTCTTGTCCTTAAGTGCTTGTATCTTACCGTCAACTAATTTTTCTTTAATATCTAATTCTCTAGATCTATAACCGTCACGTTCTTTTATTACTAGATCGTATTTAGCAGATAATGCAGCTAGTTCCTGTGCCGTTGTTTTGGCTTGCTCTTTAGCTTGTTCCGCCTCTTGTGACAGTTGACCTGTTTTATCATTAAGTAATCTAAGTCTCTCAGCACTCGCCTCAATCATGTTGATGACTGCTGTTGGTGAGTCTTCCATAATAACCTTTACTAAGACATCACTTTCGATTAACCCAGATTGTATAAGATTTGGTACTGCTGCCTTAAGCGATGCAATTCTGTTCTTATCTCTAGAATCATCTACAGGATTTATAACAAAATCCGTGAATCTAAAATTCTCTGGTAGTATCTCAAAGTACTTCTGACGATCTCCTAAAATGTACTGCCCTCTTTTACCTGTAACATATGCCACTCTCGCAGAGTTAAGCAAATCTGTAAGCATTGCTGCCTCTATTGATTTTACTAATGTAAACAAATCTTTAGTAATAAGCATTACATTCTCTTGACCAATCTTAACATTAGATACTGCATCCCTTTGTTCAGCGGCTGTATACATAGACCTATTGATCCCTGTCACCATATCCGCTTGCTTCTCTAATGATTCTAAAATCAAGGCAATCTGTGTTATCACATTACTTCCTAATGAGCTTTCAAAGTTACCTAATGGTTGCATGTTAGCCATACCCTCTTCTGAAGAGTCATAGAATTCCATTCCTTGTTTTCTGTAGTTTATGAATTTAATCATTCTATCTGAAAACTTAGGCCCGAACATCTTTGGTAACGCGGCTAAATCTATTCTTGACCCTGATACCCCTGTATTAGCTACTAGGTTATCACGGAAGAACATTGTAATATCGTATGAATCTTGTATATCTTTTATCGATAACGCTACTGAGTAAGGATCACCACTTCTATCGTTATAGAATAACCCATTTACTGATAATGTTGTAACCCAAGGGTTCTCAACACCTCTAGGAGCGTGTAGATCTTTACCCATGTTCACGTATAAGTCTTCTCCTATTCGGATTCCCTTATATCTATCCAATCTGTAATAAACCTTTTTCGGTATACCTGACCCCGCTCCTTTACCAAACAGAGTTACCTCTTCTTTGGTCATCGTTATTTCCTCGGTGTTCGTGTATATCTCTGGGTCTTCTACAGTTAATTCGTTGTTGGCTAACCACTCTGTGATATAGACAACGTGTGTATTCTCTTTATATTTATTATTAAACCCATCCATTCCTAGATGCTCAAAGTTATTACCTGCTTCGTAGTTGGCAGGATTTAAGTATTCATGATTAAAGTTGGCTGCAGCTCCATTATTTCCTGTTCTGTATAGTCCTTCTTTATCTTCATCTGTCAAATACACACCCCATAGATTTATAATCTCTGTAGCTGTCATGATAACCCTTTCAACACCTGCTGTAGCGTTTGGTTTAATTCCGGTACTCATGAATTGAGCACTATTAACTTTATTTGTAAAGTAGTTCTCAGGTTTTATTACTGTCCTTACTGGATCAGAACCTTTTCTTATTACTTCAGTTTTATAGTAAGCCTCACCAGCTAGTAATAAATCCAACATGAATAATTTCTTACTCTGTACATGGTTTATTCCTGGATCAGTACTAAAGAACTTTATTAGTGTGTCTGCAGCCTCTGTTATAATGCTGACGAATGCTTTATCGTTATCCGCTTCTAGCTTCTCAAGATTAAGAGCTGCCGTCTTATTTGGCTCCCCACTCTTACCTATCTTAGCAGCTAAACTATTATTTACTGATTTTACTACACTGTTGATCAGTAGTATCTTCTTACTCTCATTATCGTGGTCTAGTGATTTCCCATCCTTAATAGATGTAGAAAATGTAAACTCCTCTGAGAGTAGTATCCCTAATAGAATATCTATTCTGGGTTTTATTAGTGAAGTCATCCTCACTGCGATTGGTGTCTCTACACCAAAAGATTCCTCCAGAAACTTAAACTCTTCAGCATCTCGCTTCCCTGCGTATAAGTTTCTGGCGGTTCTTATATGTGATTTATCTGTGATAAGAGTATTAATATGGTGATCAACATTACTTCGTAGGTATTCAAACGCACTCTTCTCCTTTTCAGAAATAGTAACATCGTTTAAAAAATCTACACCTTTATACTCTCTCATATCTTTTTAATTAAAACGTAAACAGTAAATCATGTTCATGAACAGTCTTAAGTTCATCCGTGATTAAACTCCCGCAGAAAGGTTCAAAAGCCACTTTATCACCAACATTAGTTGATGTTGCCTCTGGTCCTACTGAGATCACAGTACCTTTTTGGGTAGCCATCTCTCTTGGATTAATTCCGTTATCATCAATAATACCATCTTTCATGATACCTTCCGTGTGTAACTTAACTAATACTCTAGTACCTAATGGTAATGTATTATCTTCCTGCATATCTAAAATCTTTGTTGTTTTTACTATTAAATTACTTTTAGCTACGACCTTAGCGTAGATAGTGTCATCATCAGTGATCACAGGGTAACCTGCTAACTCATTGAATACTACTCCTGTTCCTGGTTCTAGTTCCCCAGTACCATCCATAACTACTTCACCAAGATAGTGACTCACCTGCAGTTTACTAGCTATTGTTCTAGTTCCTGTGATAATTCCACTCTCTGTAAGTTCCGTCTTTACTATCTTTACTAGTGTGTAAGCCGCCTTTGGCTTAATATCTAACAACTTCATCTTATCTCCCATATTATATTAAAATTAATTAACTATTCCTATATTTACTACATGATATTATAGCTTGTCGCCAAAGATAGCAATAAAATTAATATAAACAAAAGAGGGCTGTTAAACCCTCTTAATATTATTTGTTTAGCCTATTCTTTAGTATTAACGCCCTGGACTCTATTGATCCTCCTTGTTTGAAGGTAGGTGAGGCTTGGGGTGATGTTTGTCTGTTTTCTTTTAAAGCGTTATACCCTCCTAGTCCTATAGCAGGGAGCAGCACTTTGTATATACTAGGGTTGTTCATATCGAACATCCCATTATTACCTCTTAACGATTTTAGGTAGTTACCACCAACCTGGTTAGAGATTGTTATATCACCTCTACTTCCATCTACTAAATTCCTTATTTTTATGTTATCTATCTTAGCGGCCTCTAAGTATGATGCTACATCATCTGTAGATACATCTCCTTTACCTTCGAAATAATTTACCATATCTTTATGGTTATCCCCCTTAGACAATTCCTTATGACTTTTTGAGTTGACGTGTAAGTCCTTTATTAATTCCCTTTGAGAATCATGCCTCCCTGGGTTTATATTGTTATCCACTGATAACTTAAGGTGATTCTCAGTAGCCTTGATATTCCTATCCAGAAAAGCATCTGTTCTTTTATTAAACCTCAGTTCTTGCCAATCGTCCCCAAAACCCTCCACTTTAACAGAATTATCTGACTTTTTCAAAGCCAGTTGGTGTACCCCTTTAGTATCAGTAGGGTCTCCGTGCTTAAAAAAATCTGAAAACCTCCTTGACAGAGTGTAGCCGCCAGCCAAGTCCTTATCCCCAGTAAACACACCAGTAAACTCAGGCTTATCTATCAGACCTGTATTATGAGTGCTAGCACCCCTATACGTGACATCAAAATCAGGAAATGCCTCTTTAAACGACTTACTTCGTATCTGGACGAATTGCTCTGGAGTACCCAACTCACCATCTGGCAAAGTAAACTTAGACCCGTCGGAGTTCTTCATCCATGTCCCATCAGCTACAGCTTTAGCCTCTATCTCACCATACTCCTTCATTAACGGCTTATTCATAGGAATCTCTTTATTCCATTTACCCCAATCTAATGATGATTTATGTGCAAGGTTTTTAGGCTCACGGACAAACTTCAGGTTATCATAATAAGCCTTTTGATTTCTTAGCTTCTTTGTTAAGAATCCTGGTACTGCATCTACAGCTTCATCTAGTGCGATATCTTTTGCTGTTTCCTTGGCGAGTTTCTTTCCGTAACCTTTAGCAATAATCGCGTTACGTCCTCTCTTTGTCGCGATCTTCCATAATGTATTCGCAGCAACAGCAGAAGGGATAAAGGGCATTGCACCCATCAAATTCACTATACCGCCTACTACGTCTCCCTCTTTAAACGAGTCGCGTGATTTAAACCCGTGATCCGCCCATGAGTATGGATTCACCACTTCTAATACACTAGTAAGTAGATTGTCCTCATCAACAAGTCCAGAGTATTGTAAGGGGTTAGCCCACTTATGTAATCTAGTTCTTTGTCTTTGATACTCAGTTAGTGGTGCGCCGGGATTACTCATAATCGGTGTAACCCTGTTATTACCATCATCAACCATTTTCTGCCTGGCTTTCTCTTTGGCCTCCTTAGCCGTCATCTTCTTTATAATAGAAGGTTTAACTACGTGAGTACTCTCAGACCTATTTAGTTGGGTATTATCTATTTGTGGGGTATACTTTAAATTTGGTATAACATGTAGATCTTTAGGTGCTCCGACTACCTCACGCCTATTTTTTAAGTAGTTCTGAGTTCTTCTGGTTAGTGGAACAAACTTAGGTTTGTACGGTGAATGTGTACTAGGTACAATAACATCTTCCGCCTCTTCTTTTACAGAGGTAGCCTTGAAAGGACCTCCACCACCTTGGTACTTCTTTATATTTCTTTTCATAGTCTAGTCTTTGTTATTAAGTTTCTCAATACTACTGGTCCTCCTAATCGAAATGATGGGGATATTTTAGGTAATTGTTTATTAGGATCCGCTACAACCCTAGACATCATCTCATTCGTCATCATGTCAGGTTTAATATGATTTACATACTGCCCAACTAATTTCCTATCATCTATCTCCACGTACTCTGTTAAAGAATCGTCCCACTCACCCCCCTCATTCTTACGTGGTATTCTCTTATATCCTCCCGTATGTCTGGGTGTTTCATCTGTTGCAGGTATCTTATTAGTAGTCATAGGCTTTACAGATCTCTTAAACCCTGTAGTCCCTTCAATGACTGCTGGTTTATCTAGTCCTCCCGCATGTAACCATTCATTCAGTTTAACGTTTTCATCTGCATTACCCTCATAAGTATCTCCCAGTCCTGCGTCTATAAACATCTGCTTTCTTGTTGAGTAAGAACTATCTTTACCCATAGCTTTTAAGTTGTCTGCTACTGAACGTTTTGGATCTGGGTTAGATCTAACGAAAGGCGTTATGGTTCTGGCTATACTCAAGGTATGCGGAGATTTAGGGGACTTGCTTGGATATAGTGGGGTGTTTGGTGGAGGTGTACTATACTTAAAGGCTTCTTTAGGTACTGGCCCTAAACTTTTTGGCCATATTTTAGTAGGGTCGTAGTATGGAACATCTGATACATCTAATCTTGAGAAGAACCTTGTCCATCCTTGTGGCATTATCCCACCATGTAGCATTATCGGAGGAGAATCAGTATTAAACCACGAGTCCGAGTCTTGGTTCATTATATCTCCAAGGTAAGTTATATTACCTTTTTTATAAAATCTATCTGTCTTTGAACCATACTTACCAGGTTTAGCTCCGATCGCCGGATTACCATCTTTAAAATTATCGGCGGCATATTTATTATGGTAATCCATATAGTAAGGATCACTTTTATTTACAATACTTCTAATATCGCTATTAGCTGTCATAGATGCATCCGCCTGGTAATCAGGATTATTTCTATAAAACTTCTCCTTTATCATAGCGTTCTTATAGATCGCCAAACTATCCGCGGTTGTCCCAACACTCCCACCAATTTGGTACCTCTTTATGTCTCGTGTGCTCATATTATTTCTTAAGTTTGTTTAATATACTTACTCTATTAGAAAGTGCGATTATCTCCCCACCATTACGATTACTAGGTAACTTCCCGTATAGGCTCTTATATGCAGCAACTAGTTTCTTATAGTATATACTATTTCCTTGGGCGTCACCATTTCTTAATGCATTAGGTGATTGCCATGAGTAGAATACGTTATTCTCTAATGTGTTCGGTATGGTGTTACCGTACGTGGCTTTTATAATCGTAGGATTTCCCTTACTATTATACTGGAATTTTAGCCCTTCTGGTAGCATGTCATTCACCTCTTTAGTATAGTCTTTATTGTCCTGCCAAATCTGTTTATAAGGTAAGTTAACAGTAGCTTTTTCTGTCTTACCTGTCCCCTCTATTTTTCGATCATATACGAACACATCTTGATTTAAACCAAAAAGGTCTAAAGATTTACCATCGCTTACATACCCTGAAGGTGATGTTCCTTGTATTACATCCCTTGCTAAATCCGTTGCACCATAAACACGTTTACCATATGCTCTCTCACGGGCATCTATGCCTTTCTTAGCCCACCCTTTAGTGTACTTATTCAACTCCCTTATATAAAGTACTGTTGCTGCTCCTTCATATTGTGGTGTACCTTTACCATACTGGCCCTCTATCTTCTTAAGTGTTTTTTTATAGATTTCACTAACATTCTTCATGTTTAGCTGTGAAGGTCCTGTAGTTTGTCCCAACCAATCAAGCGCTTTATATACTGTTCCATTACCGTACTCTGACTCTTGTGCTGGTATTGTCATAGCTATCTTAGCGTATCTGTCGTATTCATCAGGACTTATACCTAGTTGTGATACTATAAAGTTCTTAGATCCTGCTATTCCGTCATGGTAACCGATGTAATCCTGACCTGCATCTTTAGGTATATTTTCACTCCAGTAGTTAGCTGTAGAAGGTGCAGATGCATCCTTTGAGATGTTACTAAAATTATTAAATGTTCTATGCTCTTGACCGGGAACACTAATTATCCCAGCTAGTTGACCTCTATAACTTTTCATTAATTGCGACATAGGTTTAATCTGTGTATAATCCGCAATCAAAGGCTCCCCGCTTTCTAGAAAACCAACAACCCTTGTGGTATGATGTCCTTCCCTTTTAACCATCTTTCCTGTATTAGGGTCCTCCACTTCATTGGATCCTGTTATAACGTACGACCCGATAGGTATATCGTAGTTACCCCAGTCTGCCACATTAGCGTAGTTTAATGTATTTGTATTCTGATCTAAAGCAGAGAATATAATATTTTCCGGATTAGTTTCTTTAGCCGACGCCATATAGTCCCATGAATCCGCGGACCCGAAGTTATCATCTCCCCAAAAGTGCGGGTTATCCTTCTTCTGTGTTTCTGATGGAGGTTCTTTCGTTGATAGATTCATACCAAAGGTAGTCTTCGTAGCATCAGCTGAGTTAAAGCTTACTCTTCCAGAATTATAAAAGGAATTATTTACCCTGTTTGCCCTTGCTGCACACTCTTCCCCTACACAGTAATTGAATCTAAGAGGATCCCCTTCTTTATAGTCCCTCAATACACTCTTGGATTTTGAGTTTAGATCATCAAATCTACCTTGAGCTTCCCATAACTGGTCTCCCACTCTACTTGTTTTTATATCCTTATTCCTATCATAAAATTCTTGTAGTCCTGTATATATGGGCGTGTCCACTTTATAAGAGGTCCCAGAAACTTTAGGAGGATCTATGACATCATTTACGACTGTCCCTGCTTGAACTAAAGGTACTTGTTTAGCTGTATTGGTATAATTGTTTATATCTCTCACGCTCATAATATCTATATTAATAGTACCACATAATAACAAATAATCTAGACAAATCCTAAACTATCCTTCCTCTAGAATCCTGACTATGGTCTTTCCATACCACACCACTGTTATCCACATGCTCCTCCTGGTCTGTTGGTACAAATCCAAGCGCATTCTTTTGTATATCATTGTGTCTTGGTATAACTCCCCACTTCTTCATCCCTGTTGCAGGATCACGGTAGAATCCTATGTCCTCAAACTCCTCCACGGGTTTAGATGTTTTAATCTTTTTACCTATTAAATCTTCATCCGCCAATTCACATAAACCCATAGCAATAACTAAATCGTAAGGTGTACGGTGATTTCTATTATAAATCTGCAGCTGCATTAGTAACTTAGGAAACCATATACGATCACAGTTGTCATTAATATACTGCATTACTAACTGATCCTGGTAATCAATAATACCATTACCTGCTGTTGTCCCAATTAACTTAGACTCTTTATCACCAGAAGCATCATTAGTATTCATAGCTACCCTTTTCTTAAGATACGCCAACATATTAAGTGATTTGAAGTGACCAATAATCGAAGTCTTAGTGAACTCCAGATTTATCTGCGATTCATAGTATTTAGCAAGCTTACATGCGTTGTCCCAATCATCTACAACATAATCAGATCTTTTATTATAGTATGCAACATAGATATTAGAGTCACCATTAAAATACTCTCCTGGTACAACCCTCTTCTTTATTAATACTGATAACTCCGAACCTTTCTTACTATCAGTAGCAAATGACGACTCAGCGTTACCTTGATCAATACTATCACAACCTCCTATATATACACCTTTGGTAGATGTTGTATGTT
>Ga0308003_1000491_pt1 | contig 18203 bp, 19 predicted proteins | sample Neamet36_FD_203159 | JGI IMG/M metagenome (GOLD analysis project Ga0308003, IMG submission 203159) | Marine microbial communities from water near the shore, Antarctic Ocean - #36 | ecosystem: Environmental > Aquatic > Marine > Unclassified | place: Southern Ocean | collected 2014-06-06
CAAATGGTGAAATTAATGATGACTCATGGTCCTACTACCCTAGTTCTGATGGATTAGTATACTGGAATGAAATATCACAAACAGAAGAAGTTATTGCTTATGTATCTGACTCAAATGGCAACGATACATTAGACATTCAACCAAACGACGAAGATGGGGTTTCTGCAATTGCGTATTATGGCTCATCACTTACAAGTTACCCTAGTTCAGCAATCGCTGATAATGGAGATATTTACTTGATTTACTCTTCTATAATTGAGGAATTCTCTCAAGATCAAATTGACTTAGGTAATTTTGGAGATGACATTTTCCTACAACATTATCGTCACCAGTACATTATGCGCTCACAAGATGGTGGTGAAACATGGTCTACTCCGTACGATTTAATGACAGAAGCAACGGATGAAACAACAGGAAACACTTTACAAGAAGGTGTATTTGGATGTATCTCTAATATAGTAAACGATAACGTTTACCTTACGTACCAAAGAGATATGTACCCAGGTTTAAATGTACAAGGAGATGAAGATCCTGCTACAAAAAACAGCATTGTATTTATGACCGTTCCAATAGAAGGCTTTGAAAGTTTAGCAACTGAAGAAATTAAATTTTCTAATTCGGACTTTAGTATTTTCCCAAATCCAACAGCTAACTTAATAAACATAAACCTAGCTAACAATACAGATCTTGCTACTATTACGATTAGCAATATTTTAGGTGAAACTGTTAAAACGACAACAATGATAGGTGCAAACTCGCAACTATCTTTAGAGACGCTTATTAACGGCGTTTACTTTATTACAGTAGAAACTGTAACTGAAAGAATTACAAAAAGTATTGTTAAAAAATAAACAGTATTTAGACTATAAAAGAAGCCCATTTCTTACAGAAATGGGCTTCTTTTATTTTTAAAATAGACCAATCCGTAGATCAAACATCATTTATGGATAGTTCTATTTCCGACTTAGCTCTATAACTATTTAGATCTATTTAGCCCCCTAAACAATTACCTACATGAAAAACATACTCAAAAATATTACCGCATGGGTACTAGGAGCTATTGTTGGTAGTTTAGTAAATATGGGAATCATTATGGTTAGTGGAAATGTAATTCCATTACCTGAAGGAATAGACCCAAGTGATATGGCCCATTTGGTGGCTAATTTTCATTTATTCAAACCAATAAATTTCTTGATGCCATTTTTGGCTCATGCACTAGGTACTTTAGTCGGGGCTATTATTGCAACTAAAATTGCAGCGACTTACAAACTAACCTTCGCTATAAGTATAGGAATTCTATTTCTTTTGGGAGGTATAAAAATGACAATTTCACTACCAGCACCTATCTGGTTCGATATAACAGATATAGGCTTTGCGTATATACCTATGGCTTATTTAGGATATAGATTGGCGAAATAAATTTAGTTGATAAATTCTATTTCTTTAATATCAAAATCACATTTCTCTCCATTTTGCAGAACCAATACTAAACGACCACTTCTTAGAACTCCAATTATTGTAGCAGTAAATTCCTTGTTTTTAGAACGAAACTGACGAACTTCATTATAACGATACATAGACTTTAAGTAAGCCTGTTTCAGTTGTTCGTATTTATTGGCTCTAAGTTGTAAGTACCGAGCTTCAATAGTTTCACATAAACGATTTAGCACTTTTTCTACAGGAAATTTAATACCCAAAATTTGTTTTAAGGAAATGGCATTAGGGAGGTTTACAAAACTCTTTTGGTTAACATTTAAGCCAATTCCAACCACCGCATTTTGGTAAGAAGTTTTATTCAATTGATTCTCTATGAGAATACCTGCCACTTTTTTGTCTTCAAAATAAATATCATTAGGCCATTTAATTGTAAATCCAGGACGCAATTCATTTAAACAATCGTGTAAAGCTAGAGCAATACAAATACTTAAATCGTAGGCATTAGAAATTGGTAAAAATGTAGGCTTTAAAAGTACACTAAAAGTTAAAGAACTCGATTGTTCTGCAGTCCAGCTAGAACATCTCTGACCTTTCCCTATAGATTGATACTTTGCAAAAACTAGAGTTCCTTCAGGGAAATTCTGCACAGATAAGCGCTCCATCAACCATGAATTAGTAGATGGGATTTCATCAAATTTGAGGTAATTTTTACCAATAAAAAGTGTTTCCATAATAAGTGAATAAAGATACAAAAAGTCTTAACCATCCTTAACTCAATTTACTGCCATTTAAAAAATTATTATCCGCTTAAAAGCATTATTTTTGCAAGCTAATAAGCAACACTCGAATGAAAGAAGATAGAAGTTTGGAAATCAAAGCCCTTGTAGATGTAATCGTAAAGGGGATGCAGGAAAAGAAAGCCGAAAATATTACGGTTATAGATCTTAGAGAGATAGATGCTGCAGTATGCGATTTCTTTGTGATAAGTAATGCAAATTCAAACACACAAGTAAATGCTATAGCAGATTCTATTCAAAAAGAAACGTTAGAGACATTAAACGATAAGGCTTGGCGTAAGGAAGGAACAGAAACCTCAGAATGGGTATTGATGGATTATGTAAATGTGGTAGCCCATATTTTCCAAACACCTGTAAGAGATTTTTATGCCTTAGAAGAATTATGGGGCGATGCTAAAGTTACCTCTATAGAATCACAATACTAGATGGCAAAAAAGAAAATCACTACAAAACCTAAGGCAAAAGCTAAGGGGAAAAATATTGCGCAAAAGAAAAACAAAAGTCAAATGCCTAAATTCAATTTGTATTGGATTTACGGTATTGTTGCATTTTTCATGGTTTCTATGCTTTTCACCAACGAAATGGGTGCATTGAGTAAGGAAACTAACAGACAAACCTTAATTCACGAGTATATAAAGAATAAGGATGTTGAGAAGATTGAAATTATCCAAAATAAAAATGTAGCCAATGTCTTCATTAAGGAGTCAGCTCTGTCTGAACATCGTCATGAAGGAGTAAGTGATCCTCTTTTTGGAGAAGGTTTAAACAAAGGTCCTCATTATTTTATTAAAATAGGAACTTCTGAAGTATTCGAAACGAAAATTGAAGAAGCACAGGAGCAATTTCACTTTACTGAAGGAGAGAGAGTTCAAATCTTTTACAACAACGAACAAAGTTTGTGGGATAGTGTGTGGTCGTGGATGCCTTTTATTTTCCTTATAGGAATTTGGTTATTCTTTATGCGTCGTATGAGTGGTGCTGGAGGTGCTGGAGGTGGACCTGGATCACAGATTTTCAATATCGGAAAGTCTCAAGCTCAGCTTTACGACAAAGACACAGAAATAAAAACAACTTTTGATGACGTTGCTGGTTTAGAAGGAGCAAAAGAAGAAGTACAAGAAATTGTAGATTTCCTTAAAAGCCCTGAGAAATATACCAAACTAGGTGGTAAAATTCCTAAAGGAGCCTTATTAGTAGGACCTCCAGGAACAGGAAAAACTCTTTTAGCGAAAGCTGTTGCCGGTGAGGCACAAGTGCCCTTTTTCTCTCTTTCTGGTTCAGACTTTGTTGAAATGTTTGTAGGTGTAGGTGCTTCTAGAGTGCGAGACCTATTTAAAAAAGCAAAAGAAAAATCGCCTGCTATTATTTTTATAGATGAAATAGATGCAATAGGTAGAGCGCGTGGTAAAAACCAAATGACTGGCTCTAATGATGAGCGAGAAAACACTCTAAACCAACTGCTTACAGAAATGGATGGTTTTGGAACCAACGATCACGTAATTGTGATTGCGGCAACAAATCGTGCAGATGTATTGGATAGAGCTTTGGTGCGTGCGGGACGTTTTGACCGCCAGATATATGTTGACCTACCAGAGCTTACAGAACGTAAGGAGATTTTTGAAGTACACCTAGCGCCTCTTAAGACAAAGGAAAATCTTGATGTAGATTTCTTAGCGAAGCAAACTCCAGGTTTTTCTGGAGCTGACATCGCTAATATGTGTAACGAAGCAGCTTTAATAGCCGCACGTCAGGATAAGAATTTTGTAGAAAAACAAGATTTCTTAGATGCAGTAGATCGTATTATAGGTGGTTTAGAAAAGAAGAATAAGATTATATCTAAGCAAGAACGCGAAGTAATCGCATTCCACGAAGCAGGACATGCTACCGTAAGTTGGATGCTTGAACATGCTGCACCTCTTGTAAAAGTAACCATTGTACCTAGAGGGAAATCTTTGGGTGCTGCTTGGTATTTACCGGAAGAACGTCAGATTACTACACGAGATCAAATGATGGACGAGATGTGTGCTGCCTTAGGAGGTAGAGCTGCAGAGAAAATCATTTTTGGGAGAGTATCTACTGGAGCCTTAAGCGATTTAGAAAAAGTTACGCGTCAGGCAACTTCTATGGTTACAGTTTATGGATTAAGTGAGAAAATTGGAAATATATCCTATTACGATTCTTCAGGACAAAACTCTAACTTTAACAAACCTTATAGCGAACAAACTGCGCGCACTATAGATGAGGAAGTTAAAGCTCTTACAGAAGAAGCTTATGCAAAAGCGCTTAAAGTTCTAGAAGACAATAAAGAATCATTGTCTAAATTAGCAGCGGAGCTTTTAACCAAAGAAGTAATTTTCAGAGAAGATCTAGAAACTATTTTTGGGAAAAGACCGTGGAATAAAGATGAAACTGTTACTTTGAATCCTAGCACCGAAGTTTCTAAAAAAGATACTAAAGTAGCACCGATAGAAGAAGATAAAAAGAATGAAGAGAAGTCTGTTTAATAAATTACTATCGAAGGTAATCCCTTCTTTAGCAGAGAAAACAACAGAGCTGAGTACTGAGGAGTTGGAACAGCAAGAAATTTGTATTCCCAACTCTGAAGACCCATATGATGTTGTCTTTGCTAAAGTATTCACAAGCGAAGGAGGTGTGTTTTTTTACTGTGATGACAAAGAGGACTTTTACGATATGTTTAAACAACTTCTCACAGAAAACAACTGGAATCACTCTTATTGTAGTAATAATGAACTTAAAGAGACTTTAAAACCTACGGAGCTAGAATTTGAAATTGATTATCACAAAGCAGATTCTTGTATTATTGACTGTGAGTTTTTAATAGCCTGTAAAGGTTCTATAATGGTTTCTGCTGCACAAACGAAAGGTTTGAAAGTTGAGCAACTCCCCGAAAAAACAATAGTTGTAGCATATACTTCTCAAATTGTAAAAGACCTAAATGAAGGGCTTAGAGGTTTACAAGTAAAATACGGTAAAAATAGACCATCAAATGTAACCTCTATCAGAACAAAGCAATCTGTTACAACAGGAAACATAAATAAAGCGAAAGATTTATATGTTTTCTTAATAGAGGATTATAAAGAAACTAGATGAGTAATTTAAGTCAAAGAATACTTACAGGGTTCGTTTATGTATCGGTAATGATTTTTGCCCTTACAAAGCCAATATACATAGGGAGTTTACTATTATTAGTCGCAATAGTAGCTTCTTTTGAACTTAAGAAAATTTGCAGTAAACAGCATATAGATTTTGATCTTTATCCTACACTATTTATTGGTACTGTAAGTTATGTGAGTATATTACACCCAGAATTAATTGGTATTGTGTTCGTTTCTATTTTCGCCTATTTTATTAGTCAACTCTACAAACCTACTAAAAATAGTCTTCAGTTATTAGGGAGTCTATTACTTACTGTGGTTTATATTTTCGTGCCACTTGCACTAATTATCCCTATAGGATTACAAAGTGGGAACTACGAAAATAAAATGCTTATTGGACTACTTATTCTCATCTGGTCATCAGACTCATGGGCTTACATTTCCGGTAGATTATTTGGGAATAGAAAACTTTTTGAACGTCTTTCGCCGAACAAAACCTGGGAAGGTTTTTGGGGATCTGTAATTCTTACCGCTGCTACAGGATATATATTATCAGTAAGTGGATTTGGGTTAAACGCTTTAGAATGGACACTCCTAGGCGTACTAACTGTATTTGTCGCAACTGCTGGAGATTTATTTCAGTCAATGTTAAAGCGAAATTCAAACATAAAAGATTCTGGAAATATACTACCTGGCCACGGCGGGATATTGGATCGCTTCGATTCAATCCTATTTTGTTTGCCTGCATATTACATATATTTTTACCACATTAGCCCTTTATTAAATTCTTAAACCAACTTACATGATTCATAAAGAAGGATTTACAATTATCAGAAATACCTTAACGGCATTAATAGCACTTGATGCTACAGCATGGTACTTTGCAGGTGAATTTAACTGGATGGTGAACTTACTTTTGTTTGCTTCGATGGTATTTGCAATTTTAGTATTACAATTTTTTAGAAATCCGAAGAGAAACACCCATGTTAATGTCAACCATATTATTGCTCCTGCTGATGGTAAAGTTGTTGTAATTGAAGAGGTAGTAGAACACGAGTACTTTAAAGATAAAAGAATACAAGTTTCTATTTTTATGTCTCCATTAAACGTACACGTAAATAGATATCCTATTACAGGAGAAGTAAAATACGCAAAACACCACCCAGGAAAGTTCTTGGTGGCATGGCATCCTAAATCATCTATAGAAAACGAAAGAACAACTATAGTAGTAGAAAATAAAACTACAGGACCAATATTATTCCGTCAGGTGGCTGGTGCAGTAGCCCGTAGAATAATAATGTATTCGAAAGTGAATGATAAAGCAATACAAGGAAACGATATGGGATTTATTAAGTTTGGATCTAGAATAGATCTATTTCTTCCTTTAAACGCTAATATAAACACTAATATAGATGATGTAGTAAAGGGTGGTGAAACAGTTATTGCTACATGCTAAAACAATCTAACAATTCTTTTAAGTGAGCTATTTCGTAGCTCACTTTTTTGTTTTGAATAGTTTTTTCAGGATTAAAATAAACGGCACGAATACCATGATTCTCGGCTCCTAAACAATCGACTTCAAAATTATCGCCTATCATTATACTCTCTGTAGCTTTTGCCCCAGTAATGGTTAGAGCATATTCGAAAATTTGAGGGTGTGGTTTGGTAACTCCTGCTTTTTCTGAAGTTATAATCTCTTTGAAATACTGATTCAAATTTGAAGATTTCATTTTAACAGCCTGAACTTCCTCAAAGCCATTGGTGATAATATGTAAGTGATATCTTGATTTTAAATCGGTTAATACCTCATGACAAGATGGAAATAAATTTGACTTATAGGGACCTCTACGAACGTACTCATTACCTAAAGTTTCTGCTAAAGCAACATTGTGTAGATCAAAGTACTCAAAAGTTTGGCTAAAACGAATGGTGCGCAAAGAATCTTTTGTGATTAACTTTTTGCGGTATAAATCCCACAAGCTCTCATTTACCTCAATATATTTAGTGTAAAACTCTGTAAAAGAAGGGAAGTAATCCGACAGCGATAATTCGTGGTAAAGCTCGGTTAATGTTTCATGTGCATTTTTATTGAAATCCCACAAAGTGTGGTCTAAATCGAAAAAAAGATGTTTTATTTTCATTAGAACAAAAAGATAAAAGTGGATATACTAATAGACCAAAATAGTACCGAAAGACACATAACTACCATGGCAGCAAATGAATTTTTATCGAAAAATCGAGCCGCTAAAAACGAACCTACAGGAATAGAAATTAAAATGGGTGAGAATATAGCTATCCCAAACAATCCATAATCGCGAATTAATACAACGTAAAACTTGTTCTTTTTGGTAAATATTTTGCGATTCTTATTTACTGGTTTAAAATAGTTTGGGAAAAATCGAACTATTTTGGAACCCATATTAAAAAAGAACAAAACCCCTACTACTCCACCAACAGTAGAGATTAGAATAGTTTGTAAATACGTGAAACCGAAAGACTTTGCTAATATTGGTCCTGCAAAAAACTTTAAGGCACTTACCAATAACACACTAACTAATTCATACCAAACATCCATATATTTAATTTTATTTTAAAAACCGTAACAATAAAGGTAAACGATTAACTTTTAAGCTTTGATACAATTCGATATGTGCACCAAAACTTTTATAAAAACGAGCTAAGTTTACATCATTTGACCCTTCAAAATCAAACATTAAGCCACTTGCAGCAGATTCTTTAATAAAACAGTCTATTAAAAATGGCATGGCAGCTTTTTCTTTCCCCTCTTTAGTATTACCGCTAAACAACAATACAATTCGTACTGGGCTAAATAATAAAAACAATCCAGCAAGAGGTCTATTCCCGGCATCGTATGCCATCCAAATTTGACCACAGTGTTTGTGAATAGCCACATGCATTATTGTTTCTAAATTCTGGTAATCAGCTTCAGAAAAATGGTGAATTGTCTTGCCTTTATCTTCTCGAAACAATTTAATCAAGCCTTTTGGTGCATCATTTTTAAATAGTTGTAATTCAGAAGACTGTGATTTTTTTAAGTTTCGTTTTAAGTTTTTGGAATATAATTTCGATTGTTCTGCATAAGGCTTATCTAAATGGAGTACAAAATTAGTGTTTGTTTTTACAATAGCTAATGGAACTGAAGAACCTACAAACGAGTTAAAATTCATGTTAAGTTCAATAAACCTATAAGACTTAGGAATTGCATTTACAAATTCATCTACCCTATTAAGAGCCGAACACGTTTTAGAAAACAAGCCGAGTTGCTGTACCCAAAAAGGAGTACTTGAATAGTTTATTGTGTACTTTGTTTTAGAAGGTAAAGGAAAAACTGCTTCATAATCATTTAAGATCAAAGCATTCCAATTGCTAGAAACAATATTTAAATACCAAGAAAAAGCATAAGGCAAACAATTTACTGATTTGCGAATACACTCATCCCATTTATCGGTATCAATCTTAGTATGTGGTATAAATCTGATCATTTACAAGCCTGCTCAATAGTAAATTCATATACTTGTTTCCAATCATTCCAATGCCTATTATCGCTTATCGTTTCATTATGCCATAAACTAATAAATGTTCCATTCACCTGCTTAACTCTATCCATCAACTCCTTTACTAAATACTGAGCATCGTCTACTGGGAGCTCCATATATTCATTTAAAGTGCCGTCCATTACAGCAAAAGGATGCAAGATTAATTGTGTTTGAACCTCCATATCTAAATCGTAAAAATGAAAAGGAAGCGAGGTTCCAGCTCTAAAACCAACCTGTGAAGCATAGCCCATAGTATAATCTTCTGTAATACCTAAATCTATTAATCGTCGATAGGTAGTTGGCAAATCTAGTTTTAAAAAATGTTGACGACTTCGAAAAACTTCTCTTTTGGTAATGGATTCTAATCGTTGTATTTCTACAGGTAACTTTTCAGAATTTGTATTTGAAGCCCAAGAAGGGTGAATACCAACTTGTACGTAATCGGCCATAGATTTAACCAGAAGTTGGAATTTTTTACTGGTCACAGTTATATTTTTATCGTTGTGGCCATAATCGGCTAATAAGAAAAAATAAATAGATTTAAATTCATATTTCTTCTGTAAGCGTAATAAATAATCAAAAGTATCGTATGGGTCTTTTTCTTTACCGATTAAAACTTTAACTCTTTGTACTAGGCCAACAAAGTCTAGGTTAATTATGGAGCGTATTGAGGAAGCTATGTTTCGTACTATTCCCTTTTCTAAATAACAATAGGCGTTGTCTACATCAATAGTATTTACAAATTTAAATGTTCTACGCTTAGGTTTAAAATCTGGAAATTTAGCCTGAATAACTGCTACAAGATCAATTAACCAATATTCAATTATGGGTGTTTTGAGAAAGCCATTTTTATAGGCGATACTTTCTTTAGCAGGAAATCGTTGAAATCGATCTTTTATATGGGGCAAATATTCTTCGTACCTACTTAATAAATAGAAACTAGAGGCAAATATATCGAAGGGTAAAGCTGAGTTTTCACCTTGCTCAAAAAATACTTTTTGCCCATTCCATGAAGTTACATTTATAGTGTAATCGAGAATACCTTTCTCAAAAAGTATGGGGTGTGAACTAAAGAACAACTCATTTCCAAGAGGTTTTTTGGTATACGAAATTTTCACTCCTTCAAAAGCTATAAACTCTTCCACCTGGTTGGTAATCTTAATTTCATACCCAATAAATTGAGTAAACACCATTTGTAAAGTGTAGCGTAAACGAGCAGTGGTTTTATGTGTGTATACGAGAATCATTATAGCAGTTCTAGGATTTTTTTGCAAATAAATTCGGCACTATTTCCATCACCAAACAATTTAGGGAATTTTATTTCCTTTGCACTAAATAGTTCAAATTGTGTATTTAAGTCCATTTTATCCACATCGATTAATGCTGCAGCACCTTGATTAATAATTTCAATCCATTCTGTTTCGGAACGTAAAATTAAACATGGTTTTTCAAAAAAATAAGCTTCTTTTTGAACACCTCCAGAATCAGTAATTACCATTTCACAATTCATTTCTAAAGATATCATTTCTAAAAATGAAGCAGGTTTAATTATTTTTATAAGAGGATGATTAGAAAATAGTTCAAATTCCTCTGTATTTAAATGAGTTTGAAGCGCCTTTAGAGTTCTAGGGTGAATTGGAAAAACAATACAAATTTGTTGTTTTTCTACCAAGTCGAGAATCATTTTACAAATAGACATTAATCTTTGTGGATGGTCGGTATTTGAAGGTCGGTGTAAAGTAAAAAGTAAAAAAGAAGTAGCCTCTAAGGAATGACTCTGTAAAAAGGAATCATCAACTTGTTTGGAAAAGTAAAGAGAGTTATCGTACATAACATCACCACAATAATAAACCTTTGGATTATCTAAAGAACAAGTAGCTGAGGAATGTATAAGAGATTCATTTCTTAGGTTTTCGATAGCAGTTTGTGTAGGACAAAACAACAAATTAGAGCAGTGATCGGTAAGTATTCTATTGATTTCCTCGGGCATAGACTTATTAAAAGATCGCAAGCCAGCCTCAATATGGATTACTGGAATACTGGCTTTAGAAGCAGCCAAAGCACCTGCCAGAGTAGTGTTGGTGTCGCCATAAACTAAAACAGCATTTGGTTTTTCTACAGCAAATACATTTTCTAAATTATGAAGAATCTCTGCTGTTTGACCTGCATGTCCAGAAGCAAACAAATTAAATGTGTACTTGGGTTTAGGAATGGCTAATTCTTCAAAAAATACGGCAGACATATTCGCATCGTAATGCTGACCACTGTGTACAATAACCTCTTCTATTTTACTAGAAAAAGTATTTTGTACAGCACGACTGATTGCTGCAGCTTTAATAAATTGTGGACGTGCTCCTACGAGCGTAAGTATTTTTAACATTTACTGCTTTTTCACAAATGTAAAGAAAAGCATTAAATCATACCTTCGTCGGCAAAACTAAAATAAGATTGATCGGTAACAATAATATGATCGAGTAACTGAATATCCATTAATTTGGCGGCTACCTTAATCTTTTCGGTAAGTTTCTTATCTGCTTCGCTAGCACGCAAAGTTCCCGATGGATGATTATGGCATAAAATTAATCCAGTAGAATTAAACTCTAAAGCTTTTTTCAATATCATTCTTACATCGACTACAGTAGCCGTCATACCTCCTTGGCTGATTTTATTTTTAGTCAAAACCTTATTAGCGTTATTAAGGTAGATAACCCAAAACTGCTCTACTTCTAAATCTTCTAATAAAGGCTTCATTAAATCGTAAGCATCCTTACTAGTAGACACGTCACTTCTTAATTCTGCTTCGCTTAAACGTCTACGACGTCCAAGTTCTAGGGCAGCCATTAAGGTAATTGCTTTTGTATTTCCAATTCCTTTAATTTGAATAAAGTCTTTTAACTGAAGTTTCGCTAAAACTGATAAATTATCATTAGCTAATTGGAGAATTTCTCTCGCGACTACAAGCGCAGACCTATCTGGAGTGCCAGATCGAATAAGAATTGCTATTAATTCGGTATCGCTTAATGTGTCTTTTCCTTTTTGGATAAACTTTTCTCGTGGACGATCATTTACCGCCCAGGTTTTAATAGCATTTTTATACATAGTTTTATTATTTAATTATAAAACTAATATACAAAAAAAGCCTTCCCGAAAAGGAAGGCTTTTAATATGTCTTAAATTTCACTACTAAAGTGCAGCGATTTTCTTAGCTAACTTAGATTTTAAGTTTGCTGCTTTGTTTTTGTGAATTGTACCACGTTTAGCTAATTTATCAATTTTAGCTACAAGACTTGGCATTGCTGCTTCTGCAGTTGCTTTATCTTCTTCTAAACGCACCTCTTTTAATGAGTTACGCATTGTTTTGTGGTAATACTTGTTGTTAAGAGCCTTCGGCTTATCTGAGCGAATTCTTCTTAATGTTGATTTATGATTAGCCATAATCTTCTACTTAGCTGTTACAATTTTATTTTATAGTAGTCCGTAGGGGAATCGAACCCCTGTTGCATGGATGAAAACCATGAGTCCTAACCCCTAGACGAACGGACCGTGATCCTTTTAAGGGCTGCAAATTTAACAAGAAATTTTTAACCCACCAAGAATTTATAATAAAAGAACGTTTCTTTTGTAGTCCGTAGGGGAATCGAACCCCTGTTGCATGGATGAAAACCATGAGTCCTAACCCCTAGACGAACGGACCGTAGCAAAGCTTTTTGCTTTAGCGAGTGCAAATGTAATAAAATTATGTTTCCTTGAAAATTAAATTCAAAAAACATTACCTTTTTTATCACATAAGTTTGCTCCAAAAAAAGAGCGTTTTAAAACGCTCTTTTTTCAGTTCAGTATTAGTACGCTTTTGCAAACAACACACGCTTATTTGATGGAGCTCCAGTAAGTATGCACTTACCTTCCTCCTCTTTAGCATCTAAAGGAATACACCTGATAGTAGCTTTAGTTAAATCCTTTATCTTCTCCTCTGTTTCTACTGTACCATCCCAATGACAAGAAAGAAAGCCTGTTTTAGTTTCTAAGAGCTCTTTAAATGAGTCAAAGTCGTCTACTTCAGTAATGTGTTCATTTCTATAAGTAAGTGCCTTATTAAATAGATTTTCTTGAATTTCTTCTAAAAGAGCTGGAACTGCTGTTTCAACATCTTCCATTGCCATAAATTGCTTTTCTAAAAGGTCTCTACGTGCAACCTCAACAGTTCCCTTTTCTAAATCTTTAGGTCCAATAGCAATACGAACTGGAACACCTTTCATTTCGTATTCGTTAAACTTCCATCCTGGCTTAAAGCTAGTACGATTATCGTATTTCACACTAACACCTTTAGCTCTAAGAACTTTCATTAATTCATTGGCTTTTTCGTTAATTTGCTCCAATTGTTCATCGTTACGATGAATAGGCACAATTACAACTTGCCAAGGGGCTAAATTTGGAGGTAAAACCAAACCCTTATCATCAGAATGGGTCATCACTAAAGCCCCCATTAAACGAGTAGAAACTCCCCAAGAGGTAGCCCAAACATATTCTTGCTTACCTTCTTTAGGTTGAAACTTAACATCGAATGCTTTTGCAAAATTCTGTCCTAAGAAATGAGAAGTTCCCGCTTGCAGAGCTTTTCCATCCTGCATCAATGCCTCGATACAATAGGTTTCTAAAGCTCCTGCAAAACGCTCAGATTCTGACTTAACGCCTTTTATTACTGGCATAGCCATAAAGTTTTGAGCGAAATCAGCATAGACATTACACATAAGCTCAGCTTCCACTAAGGCTTCTGCTTTGGTTGCATGTGCCGTATGCCCCTCTTGCCATAAGAACTCAGCAGTTCTTAAAAACAATCGAGTTCTCATTTCCCAACGAACAACATTTGCCCATTGATTAATAAGTAAAGGTAAATCTCTATAAGATTGAATCCATTTTCTATAAGTGTCCCAAATAATGGTTTCAGAAGTAGGACGAACAATAAGCTCCTCCTCTAATTTAGCGTCCGGATCTACTATTACGCCCTTACCATTTGGGTCATTTTTCAAACGATAATGTGTTACTACTGCACATTCTTTAGCGAAACCATCTACATGAGAGGCTTCTTTACTAAAATATGATTTTGGAATAAACATTGGGAAATAGGCATTTACGTGTCCTGTTTCTTTGAACTTTTTATCGAGTTCGGCTTGCATTTTTTCCCAAATTGCGTAACCATAAGGTTTTATAACCATACAACCGCGTACGCCAGAGTTTTCTGCCAAATCTGCCATTACGACTAATTCGTTATACCATTTGGAATAATCTGCCGTTCTACTAGTGAGTTTCGTTGCCATTTTTTATCTAAAGAAATTGGAATAATATTTGCTAACTTAGCTTAATAATTAAGCATTGCAAATCTATGAAATAAAGGTTTACAATGAATTTCTTTAGGCATAAATCCAAATATCCATTTGTCGAATAAATACAGGAGGACTGAATTATGAAAACTTTACTTAAAATTATTGCACTGAGCTTTGCTTTTGGCTCATTAGTAACAAATGCTCAAGACAACCAGAAATGGTATGCTGACGACATTTATTACAACTCAAACGAAAAAGATGTTAAGTATTTAGAAATTGCTTTTGAAGAGGAATATTACGATGACTCAGATAGCATTGAAGAATACTATGAAGACAATATGTCTTATTCTATGCGAATTAGTCGTTTTCACAGAGATTATTATGGGAGTTCAATAAACTTTAATTACGGCTATTTTCATGATCCTTATGGTTTTGACTATGGTTTTGGCTGTATGCCTAACTACCAACCTTATTACCAAAATAATTGGTATGGAGGTTACTACGGATATAATAATTTCTACAATCCATGGAACAACAATTATTACGCATGGAATCCTTATGGTTATAACTCTTTTGGTTATAACTATGGATGTGGATATGGATCTTATGGTTATGGTGCTTATGGCTACTCACCCTATTATTACGATACACCTTTTGTATATTCTACAAACACAACTTACGGTCATCGTGAAAGTCTAGGGAATAATATAACTACAAACACAAGTAGTACTGGTGATGTTGTTGGAGGTGGCAGAAACCCTGAATTACTTAAAAAAACTTCTACGACTATAAATAGGAGTGATTATACGACAAGCACTAAAAAAACAAGCTACAAACCAAAACAAACCAGGAGAACTTACAATTATAAGCCCTCTAAGTCAACCAAAACAACTACACGCACACGAATTAAAACCTCTACTAAACCTTCGGATTCGAGAACAAACAAGCCTAGCTATAAAAAATCGTCTTCTAGAAGTAATACGAATTACACACCAAGTAGAAGCTCAAATACGAACAGAAGTTCAAACACCAACCGATCGTCTTCTACACCAAGTAGAAGACCTAGATAAACTACTATGTTATACAGACTAAGTTTAGTGAGCGCATTAATTTGGGGCTTAACAACACAAGCACAAAATCATATTGATGCTTTAAGATACTCGCAAGAATCTCTTTGGGGTTCTGCTCGTTATGTAGCAATGGGTGGCGCATTTGGCTCTCTTGGAGCAAACGGAAACACTTCTAGTTCTAATCCTGCCGGAATAGCCACTTTTACAAATGGGCAGTTTTCTGGAAGTTTAAATCTAAACGAGCTGAGTAGTGATGGTTTTAGTTCAAAATCTACATTTAACTCGGGTAATTCGTTTGCAAAAAAGAGTTCTGCTTCCATTCCTAACTTAAATTATATTAGTGCTAATATACTAGAACCAGGAATGGCAGGAGATTGGGATAGAATAAACTTTGGTATAGGGTATAATAAACTGGCGGATTATAATAAGTCTATTTATTTAGAAGGAACAGGTAGTGCTAATTCTCTTTCTAACTTTATACTAGAGTCTGCTCAAGGAAGCACATACGAGGAATTAAACACCTTAGGTCAACTAGCATTCGCAACCTATCTTATAGACACAATTGGTGGTAATACAAATTACAACAGTTCGGTTGGCGGAATCCTTAACAGAACACAGTCGTACAAAAGCTCAACTTCTGGAGGGAAAAATGAATTTTACTTAAGTTTTGGATCTGCCTACCAAAACAAATTATTTTTAGGTGCAACCATTGGGCTTCCAAGTTTAAATTACAACGAAGAAACAACTATTAGTGAAGGTGATTTTGATTCTAATGGAGACTTAAGGTCTTTCGACTACACTACAAACCTATATGTAGAAGGATCTGGAATAAACTTAAAACTAGGCTTAATTTATAAGATTGATGATGCAATACGCTACGGATTTGCATTGCATACACCTACCTATTACGAGATACACGAAGAATACTCTTCCTCTATGAACACATCCTTTTTAAATGATACCGTGTATAGTGCAGATTCATATTTAGGCTTATTTGACTACGGACTAAACAGTCCATTTAAAATTATAAACAGCATCTCTTTCGTAATTAAGAAGAAAGCTATTATAAGCTTGGAACATGAATACTTAGATTATTCTACCGCAAGTTTGACTTCTGAATTTTACAGTTTCTCCAGCGAAAATAAAGATATTAACAACCATTTTGCAAGTGCTAGTAATATAAAAATTGGAACAGAACTACGTGTACACCCACAATTAAGTTTACGTGCAGGTTATGCCTATTATGGGAATCCACTTACCGACCCCACCAAAGATGCAAGTAAAGAATATTTAACATTTGGCTTGGGCGTAAAAGTAAATCAATACTTTTTCGATTTAGCAGTAGTAAACGCTTACAGTCAAGACTACCTAGAGATTTACCCAAACTCAGAATTGGCTACACTAAGTCATCAGCATAGCCAATTACTTATATCTGGAGGTTTTAAATTTTAAAAAACAAAAGACACAAAAAAAAGGCTTCCTAAATAGGAAGCCTTTTTTTTATATCTAATTGTCCCGTCCTAAAATAGCGATACACAAAAAAACAGTGTATTATGAAAACACGCGCTACGATTGGGCCGGTTAAACGTACCCAAAAAGATTATTCCCTTTCATTTAAACTCCAAGTAGTTCAAGAAATAGAGACTGGAGAACTCTCTATTGTTGGAGCTCAACACAAATACGGCATTCAAGCTCGGTCAACTCTTAGCAATTGGAAAAGAAAATATGGTAACTTAGACTTTGATAACCAATATTCTATCCTAATGAAACCTACACCCGAACAGAGAATATTTGAGCTAGAACAGCAAGTTAAACTACTAGAGAAGCAAAAAGACAGAGCCGAACGATTAGTTGAGCGAGCTGATAAGAAGGTTTTAATCTTTGATATGTTAGTTGATATGGCTGAAAAGGAATACGATATCTCTATAAGAAAAAATTACAAACCCGAGTAATCGACCGCTTCAAAGCGGAACAACAAGAAACGATAGTTTCTAGCTGTGATTTACTCGGGGTTAACAGACAGGTTTATTATAGAGCACTCAGATCTAGGTTGCATAAACAACAAATAGCACACCAAGTTATTCAGCTTGTACAATCAAAACGTAGCCTAATGCCTAAGCTTGGTACGCGTAAATTGTACTATTTATTAGCAGATGAATTACGGACTTTAGGAGTCGGACGAGATAAGCTTTTTCGCATTCTAAAAGTGAACCACCTATTAATAAAACCTAAAAGAAGCTATCATATTACCACGGACTCACATCATCGATTCAAAAAGCATAAAAATATTGTATCGACACTCGAGATAGACAGACCTGAGCAAGTTTGGGTAAGCGATATTACTTATATTGGAATTCGGAGTAATCCTTCTTATTTAGCATTAATAACAGATGCCTATTCTAAACAAATCGTAGGCTACAATGTATCAGATAGTTTGAGTGTTACCGGGTCTTTAAAAGCTTTAGAAATGGCTTTGAAAAATAGAATTTATAAGGACAAACCTTTAATCCACCATTCTGATAGAGGGCTACAATACTGCTCGAATGAATACCAAAGGTTATTAGATAATAATGGTATCAAAGCTAGTATGACTGAAAAATATGATCCCTATGAAAATGCTATTGCAGAGCGAGTAAATGGGATATTAAAACAAGAGTTTGATATCGACAAATACAATGTAGCTCTTAGCTTAAAGAAGAAAACCGTTGTAAAAGCAATTAGCATATATAATAAAATTAGACCGCATTGGTCGAATCATATGCTCACACCAGAACAGATGCACAAACAATGTATTCTAAAAAGAAAACAGTACAAATCAATAAAAGCTGAACAATGCTAGCATTGTTCAGCTTTTAGTAATAATTTAATCCTTTATTAATCTGTATCGTTTATTTAGGACTAGTCA
>Ga0308003_1000496_pt1 | contig 18086 bp, 17 predicted proteins | sample Neamet36_FD_203159 | JGI IMG/M metagenome (GOLD analysis project Ga0308003, IMG submission 203159) | Marine microbial communities from water near the shore, Antarctic Ocean - #36 | ecosystem: Environmental > Aquatic > Marine > Unclassified | place: Southern Ocean | collected 2014-06-06
AATAAAAAAATCCTATTTCAACTTAATGAAATAGGATTTAATATTATTTTATGTGAAGGTTATTAAGCAGTTACACCTAATACTTCAGCCATTTTTTTACCAATTTCTGCTGGAGAATCTACAACGTGAACACCACAAGATCTTAAGATACTTTTCTTAGCTTCTGCAGTATCGTCTTCACCACCAACAATTGCACCTGCGTGACCCATTGTTCTTCCTGCTGGAGCAGTTACACCTGCAATAAATCCAACAACTGGCTTAGTACCATTTTCTTTAATCCATTTAGCAGCTTCTGCTTCTAAATTTCCACCAATTTCACCTATCATTACAATTCCTTTTGTTTCAGGATCTGCCATTAATAATTGAACAGCTTCTTTAGTTGTCGTTCCAATAATTGGATCTCCACCAATACCGATAGCAGTAGTTACTCCCATACCAGCTTTTACAACTTGGTCAGCAGCTTCATAAGTTAAAGTACCTGATTTAGATACAATACCGATTTCACCTTTTTTGAAGATAAATCCTGGCATAATTCCAACTTTCGCTCCGTCTGTAGTTATAACACCTGGACAGTTAGGTCCAATTAAAGTACAATCTAAAGAAGAAATGTACTCTTTTGCAATAATCATATCTTTAACAGGAATTCCTTCAGTAATTGCAATAATTACTTTAATTCCAGCGTCAGCAGCTTCCATAATTGCATCAGCAGCAAATGCTGGTGGTACAAAAATGATTGTTACATCAGCTCCAGCTTTTTCAACTGCTTCTGATACTGTGTTAAATACAGGTCTGTCTAAGTGAGTTTGACCACCTTTTCCTGGTGTTACTCCACCAACTACGTTTGTTCCGTATTCAATCATTTGAGAGGCGTGAAAAGTACCTTCTCCACCTGTAAACCCTTGAACGATTACTTTTGAATCTTTATTAACTAATACTGACATATTTTAAATTTGTTATTTTCGAACTCCAAAAATAAGGCTTTGCTTTTGTTTAGACAAGTAAATTGAATGTTTTTATTAACAAAAGGGATAATAATTTAATTATTCATTCCAAAAAAAAAGGAACTTGATTAAAAGTTCCTTTTTTGAATGTGTTTAATAAGCTACTATTACTTCTTTTTAATGAAAGTAGAAGTAACTTTTGTTTTAATGTCTTTTTTTGCTTTATGATTAGTGTAATCAGCTTTTCTGTAAGCATCACAAGTGTTATGTTTTCCGCCACAACTTGTTGTAGCTAAAACCATTGTAGCTATCGCTCCTAGTAAAATTACTTTCTTCATCTTTATTTGGTTTTAATTCTTTAATTTATTATGGTATCAAATGTAGGACAATTATTTGGTTTTTCAAAACTTATTTTTCAAGAACAGTATGTTAATTACTGAAAAAATATCCTTATTCATTGTATGCTATCTGTAAATATTTACTTTTTTACTATGTCGTTTTTTAATATAAGATGTTAATCTCTATTTCGTTACAGGTTCCATATTTAATATTTTATCTGCTAAGACATCACTTAATTTAAAATAGGACTCTTTAGTCCATCCACCAACGTGCGGACTTAGTAAAGTTTTCTTGGAATTTAAAATGAAATTAAATTCGTCTGGTAGGTTTAACTTATCACTAAATATATTTTCAAATGATGATTTTTCAAATTCTAAAACATCTAAACAGGCACCTTTTACTTTTCCACTTTTAATACCTTTAACTAAACTTGATGTTTTCACAATTTTACCTCTTGACAGGTTTATTAAATATATGTTTTTATTGAATTTAGATAAAAACGCTTCATTTACTAAAAATAGGGTATCTTCATCTTGAGGAATATGAAGGCTAATAATATCTGCTTCTTTAAAAATTACCGCCATAGAAACTTCTGATATTGAGTCATTTCCAAAGTTTGATTTGTATTTATCGTATACTAGTACATTGACATCAAAGCCTTTTAGTTTTTTAGCAAAAGCTTGACCATTATTACCAAATCCAATTATACCTATTGTTTTTCCATCTAACTCTACACCTCTATTACCTTCTCTTTCCCAAATGCCATTACGAATTTCTTGATCACCTTGATTTAAGTTATTAAACAAACTTAAAAGCATGGCTAAAGCATGTTCTCCTACAGCATTTCTATTACCTTCTGGTGCATTGAATAGTTTTATATCTTGTGCTTTACAATAGTCTAAATCGATATTTTCCATTCCGGCGCCTGAACGTGCTATGAATTCAATTTTAGTGGCTTTACTTAAAAATTGTTCGTCCATTGCAAATCGACTACGGATGACTATACCATGATAATTAGAGATTTGTGTTTCTATTTCAAACTTTGAAAGATGCGTTAAGTCATCACAGATGAAATTATTTTTTTCTAATCTTTGTTGTAATATTGGATGAACAATGTCAATAAAAGCTATTTTTTTCATAAAATTAGATTCTTTAGCTACAAATATAAGTTGAATATTGAATGTTTTGATAAACATACTAATTCTTTAAACTATCTTTGCAAAATAAATAAAGTAAGAATGGATTTTAAAGACTTAAATTTAAACAAACATATTGTAAAGGCAATTACTGAAAAAAAATATTTGGTACCAACGCCTGTACAACAGGAAACGATTCCTTTTGTTTTAGCTAAACAAGATGTTATAGTAATGGCACAAACTGGAACAGGGAAAACTGCCGCCTATGCTTTGCCAATCTTACAGCGCTTATACGATAAACAAGAAGTTTCTAAAAAGGGACGTAAAATAAGAAGTTTAGTAATTTGTCCAACGCGTGAATTAGCTTTACAAATTGAGGCTAATTTTTTGGCTTATAGTAAATATACTCTGTTAAAAACAGGTATTGTTTATGGTGGTGTCGCTATTGACCCACAAAAAGCAATGTTAAAAGCAGGTGTTGATATATTAATTGCAACACCAGGTAGATTGTTAGATTTATTTAAACAAGAAAAATTAAACCTTAGTAATGTTGAGACATTAGTTTTAGATGAAGCTGACTTGATGTTGGATATGGGATTTTTTGATGAAGTTAAAAAAATTGAAAGATTATGTCCATTAAAAAAGCAAACTTTATTGTTTTCGGCTACAATGCCTGACAAAGTAGTAAAGTTAGCGGATTCGATTTTACAAGATCCAGAAATTATTAAAATTACACCTTCAGCTTTAGCGGCTTCAAATGTTCAGCAGTTATTGTATTATACACCAATTGGTAAAAAAATGCAGTTAACGCTTCATTTATTTAGAAAAGGAGAAATTAAAGGAAATGTAATTATTTTTAGACGTACAAAGTACGGTGTAGATAAATTAGAAGAATTATTAAAAGAAAATAACCATAGAGTAGAAAGTATTCATGGTGCTAAATCACAGAATTTAAGACAAGAAGCTTTAAAAACTTTCAAAGAAATTAGTAAGAAAGGGCATAATGAGTTAAATGTTTTAATTGCGACTGATGTAGCTTCAAGAGGAATTGATATTGATGGTGTTGATGCTGTTATTAATTTTGATATTCCTGAAGTACCAGAAACTTATGTTCACAGAATTGGACGTACTGCAAGAGCTGGTAAAAAAGGAACATCTTATTCTTTTTGTTCGGCTGAGGAAAAAGAATTTGTTGTTCAAATTCAAAGTTTATTAAAAGAGAATTTAGCAATCGTAACAGATCATCCATTTGAATTACCTGTTGATGCTCAACCTCAAATACACCGTAAACAAGGAGGTTCTAAACATAAAAAAGGTAGAAAATCTAAGGCGTCAAAAGAAAAGAAAAAACGTTGGTATTAAAAAATACTGAGACAATACTATTAGAAAGGTAAGGATTAAGTTTCTTACCTTTTTTTTGTGGGATTTTTTTTAAAATAATTTCTTAGGTGTTCCAGCAATAAACTCTTTTAAGTAAAAAGGTTCAAAATAGGCTACATCTTCAAAGTCATCTCTATTGTATTTTTGTTCAGCAATTTCAATCATTCCTTTTGCAGAAACTTCTATGTCTAAATCAAAAGCAACGTTGTCTGATGTGAAATTAGGCATACACTTTTCAGCACCAGGTCCTAAGAATAATACATTTCCCGAATCGATAAAGTTTTGATAAGAGTCTGCCTCAATTACTTCTGCTTTAATATCTTCTGCGAGTAATAAATCATTATCATATACAGCAGAATAGACTTCCATTCGTCTAGCATCAAACATTGGAATAATAAAATTATATTTAAAATTCTCAGGGTTTTGTAATGCTAAATAAGCAACAGCTTCAAGTGAGTCAACTGAAATTAACGGAACATCTAATCCGTAACAAAAACCTTTAGCAGCTGAAACGCCTATTCTTAATCCTGTATAAGAACCAGGTCCTTTACTAACAGCAACAGCATCAATGTCTTTTAATCTGTAGTCTGTTTCATTAAATATAGCTTCTATAAATAAGTTCAAGTTTTCTGAATGAGAAAACTTGTCAGATTTCATTTCTTTAGTGATTATTTCAACACCATCTTCTGCAAGTGTAACAGAACAAACTTTTGTTGCTGTTTCAAGGTTTAATATCAATGCCATTAGTCTGTAATTAAAAACGCTATACTTCTGTTTAACTTTTTTAGAAGTGATTATTAGGTGTGAAATCAATCACCTCTATTACTATTTTCTTCTACAAAGGTGACTATTTTTTTGTCAATACTGTTCTCAAATAGATATAAATCAGAATTTTTCGCTCTGTTTTCTGAATGGTGTAAGATTAAAATTAATAATTTGACTTTTGTCATATTTACTTGATGGAATTTAGTTTACTTTTACGGTTGGTATATAGATTTGTTCAACAATACGAAATGCGAACATTTTTTTATGAATATTTCAAAATAGATAATACATGGAAAGTTTTTACGAGAAATTAGGAGAAGAACGTTTGAATGATTTACTGAATAGGTTTTATGATAAAGTTTTTGAAAATGAATTATTAAAGCCTTTGTTTATGAAGACGCCTAAGGCTGAAATTAAACATAAACAAAAATTGTTTTTGACTCAATTTTTAGGTGGTCCAGCCTTGTTTAATGATGAGTTTGGAAAACCAAAAATGAAGCAAAGACATATGCCTTTTAAGATTACAGTAGAGGCAAAAGATGAATGGTTGAACTGTATGAAAGAAGCAATTCAAGAATTAGATTGGGATGATAGATCAAAGTATGCTTTGTATAGTATGTTTCCAATGGTAGCTAATCATATGGTTAATTCTTAAGAAACTAAACAGATACAAAATAAGACACAAGACCGCTGCGCTATTAGTCCCGATAGCTATCGGGATAAGACACAAGACTGACGAATTTTGTTTAAAAACAAACAATAACACACTTCGATAAAAACTCAGTGCAACGCAGCTCAATACACCGAATTTCGATAAAAACTCTAATTCTAACAGGATTAAAAATTAGATTAAATAAAAACACCCATTTCAAACTAATTGAAATGGGTGTTTTTGGTTTAAGAAGTTTAATAAATAGAAACTCGTAATTTCCAATTATTTAATTCGTAACTAATTATAGACTATCAATAATAGCATTTAAAGTTTGACTTGGACGCATAGCATCAGTCGTTAATTTTTCATTTGGTTCGTAATAACCGTCAATGTTAACAGCAGAACCTTGTGCATTATTTAATTCAGTTAAAATAGTTGACTCCTTAGCTAATAAATCTTTCGCTACTTGAGTGAATTTAGCTTTTAAATCAGTATCATCAGAATTAGCTAATGCTTCAGCCCAATACATAGCGATATAGAAATGACTTCCTCTATTATCTAATTCGTTTACTCTTCTTGAAGGTCCTTTTTTATTATCTAATAATTTATCAGTAGCATCATCTAAAGTATTTCCTAAAATTGTAGCTTTTGAATTATTAGTTGTATTTCCTAAATGATCTAATGAAACAGCTAAGGCTAAAAATTCACCTAATGAATCCCATCTTAAATGTCCTTCTTCAGTAAATTGCTCAACATGTTTCGGCGCTGAACCACCAGCACCAGTTTCAAATAAACCACCACCATTCATTAAAGGCACAACAGATAACATTTTTGCAGATGTTCCTAATTCTAAAATTGGGAATAAATCTGTTAAATAATCTCTAAGTACATTTCCTGAAACAGAAATTGTGTCTTCTCCTTTTTTAACTCTAGCTAATGTAAATTCACACGCTTTTTCAGGAGACATAATTTGAATATTTAAACCTGTTGTATCGTGATTAGGTAAATATAAATTTACTTTTTTAATAATTTCTCTATCGTGTGCTCTGTTTTCATCTAACCAAAAAACAGCTGGCATTCCAGAAGCTTTTGCTCTAGTTACTGCTAATTTTACCCAATCCTGAATTGGTAAATCTTTAGCTTGACAAGCTCTCCAAATATCACCAGTTTCTACAACGTGTTCCATTAAAGTGTTTCCGTTTCCATCAACAACTCTTACTACACCGTCAGCTTCAATTTCAAACGTTTTATCGTGAGAACCATATTCTTCAGCTTTTTGAGCCATTAATCCTACGTTAGGAACAGTTCCCATTGTTGTTGGATCAAATGCACCGTTTGCTTTACAAAAGTTAATTGTTGCAGTAAATATTCCAGCATAAGAACTGTCAGGAATTACTGCTTTAGTATCTTGTAATTTACCAGCTCTATTCCACATTTGACCTGAAGATCTAACCATTGCTGGCATAGATGCATCAATAATAACATCAGAAGGTACGTGTAAATTAGTAATTCCTTTATCAGAATTTACCATAGCTACTTCTGGATTGTTAGCATAACAAGCTTCAATATCAGCTTCAATTTCTGCTTTTTTATCAGCAGGTAAGTCGTTTAATTTTCCAACTAAATTTCCAAATCCATTATTTAAATCAACACCTAAGTCTTTTAAAGTTGTAGCATGTTTGTCTAAAAGGTCTTTAAAGAAAACTGATACAGCGTGTCCAAATATAATAGGGTCAGAAACCTTCATCATAGTTGCTTTCATGTGTAATGAAAATAATACACCTTGGTCTTTAGCATCTTTAATTTCAGTTTCTAAAAAACTTAATAAAGCTTTTTTACTCAATACTGTTGCATCAATAATTTCACCTTCTAATAAGGCTACTGATGGTTTTAATACTGTAACACTTCCGTCAGTTTTAACTAATTCTATTTTAACATTAGTTGCATTAGAAACAGTAACAGATTTTTCATTATTAGCAAAATCTCCACTTGTCATTGTAGCAACATGTGTTTTTGAATCAGAAGCCCAAGCACCCATTGAATGCGGGTTTTTCTTAGCGTAATTTTTAACTGCTTTTGGTGCTCTACGGTCAGAATTACCTTCACGTAAAACAGGATTAACAGCAGATCCTTTTATTTTATTATATCTTGTAAATATATCTTTTTCTTCAGCAGTTTTTGGTGCATCTGGAAAAGAAGGTATACCATATCCTTTGGCTTGTAATTCTGTTATTGCAGATTTTAACTGAGGAATTGAAGCTGAAATATTTGGTAATTTAATAATGTTAGCTTCAGGTAGTTTTACTAAAACACCTAATTCAGCTAAAGCATCAGTTACTTTTTGAGCATCAGTTAAAAAATCTGGAAATGCAGATAAAATTCTTGAAGCTAATGAAATGTCTTTAGTTTCAATTTCAACATTTGCAGTACTTGTAAATGCTTTTACAATTGGCAAAAATGAATGTGTAGCTAATAATGGCGCTTCATCCGTTTTTGTATAGATAATTTTTGATTTTGTACTCATATATTTAGATATTTAATGTCTTAGTAAGTAAGACCAACAAATTTATAAATAAAATGAGATATTAGCTAGTCAATACCTCTAAAGTTGAGCAAGTTTTTGAAAATGATAGAAAATTAAGAAGATAATTTACAATGGAACTAATAATCTAAGGGTTAAGAGTCAATGTCTAAATTAAATAATTTTCTAAACTTCTCTAAAGATTGATTTTCGATCAATAATTTTTTAAACTTAGATTTTGAATCATGGTGTTCAATTTTAGCATTTTCTAAAACAGTATGCTTAATGTCAATTGAATGATTTTTTAATTTAGTTCTTAAAAGTTTGACTAGTTCAGGTCTTTGAATTTCGTATTCTTTTAACGCGATTGAGTTTTTAATTGTAATGTTCACTATCAGGTCAGAACCTAATTGTGGATTTGAATCTGAAAGTATAGAATATAAACTATTGTTTTTCTCTCTTTTGGCTTTTAAAGCATAATCTTTCCAAGCGTGAACAAATGCATCATTATCAACTTTTTCGTTGGGTGCATTTTTTAAATCAACTGTTTCTTGCTCAACATTAACTACCGTTTTTGGGTTTAAAATTGATTTAATACCAATGTTAGTTGATTGTAATTGACCTGTAGGTTTGCTAACTTTTTTACGTTCAACATTTAACCCTCTATTGATTTGTTTAGTGGTACTTTCTGAACTTTCAGTCTGTTTTTGTGGTTTGGCAATGTTTTCGTTTTGCCCTTCAAAGTTGATGATTTCTATTTGACTAATGTCAATTAGATTTTTTTTTTTTCTAAATTCGCTTTAAGAGACGAAAATTTCATTAAAGTTATTTCAACATGTAAACGTTTGTTTTTGCTGGCTTTAAAGTTAATCTCGGTTTCTCTTAATAAATCAAGTCCAAGTAATAAAAATTGTAAGTCTACTTTTTTGGCTTGTTCTAAATAGTTAGCTTTGATTTCGTCAGGAACTTCTAATAAACTAACTGATGATTCATCTCTACAAACTAATAAGTTTCTTAAATGTTCAGCCAATCCAGTAATAAATGATGATGTATCAAAACCTTTTTGAAGGATGTCATTAAAAAGTAATAAGTTACCATTAATGTTAGAGTCCATTGCAAAGTTCACTATTTTAAAAAAGTAATCGTAATCTAAAACATTTAAATTTTCAATCACAGTATCATACGTAATGTTTCCATTACTGAATGAAACAATTTGATCAAAAATAGATAAGGCATCTCTTAATGCGCCATCAGACTTTTGAGCAATAATATGTAAACCTTTATCTTCTGTCTTTATGTTTTCTTTTACAGCAATAGCTTTTAGATGGTTAACGGTATCTTCAACTTTAATTCTGTGAAAATCAAAAATTTGACATCTTGATAGTATAGTAGGTAGTATTTTATGTTTTTCGGTTGTTGCCAAAATAAAAATAGCATGTTCTGGTGGCTCTTCTAATGTTTTTAAAAACGCATTAAAAGCAGCTGAAGATAACATGTGAACCTCATCAATGATAAAGATTTTATATTTTCCAACCTGAGGGGCAATTCTTACTTGATCAATTACATTTCTAATGTCATCAACTGAATTGTTTGACGCAGCATCTAATTCTAAGATATTAAAAGAATGACCTTCATTAAATGATGTACACGATTCACAATTGTTACATGGTTCAGTTTGTTCGTCTAAATTATAACAGTTGATTGTTTTTGCAAGAATACGAGCAATAGTAGTTTTACCAACACCTCTAGAACCACAGAATAAAAAAGCTTGCGCTAAATGATTTTTAGAAATCGCATTTTTAAGCGTTGTTGTGATTGAACCCTGTCCTATGACAGAATTAAATGTTTGGGGGCGATATTTTCTAGCAGATACTACAAAGTTGCTCATAGCAATAATTGAACGACAAATATACATAAACTAAACTTAAAACCAAGTTTCAAAATATCAAATTATATTTAATTTTCAGATTAAAGGTTTTGCTGTTTTTTTAACACGATTATATACCTATATAGTATAGGTGTAATTCCATTTTTAAGTTTGGTTATTGATAATGTTGTTATATGTGACGATTAAATCCCTCTCTTTCTCCCTTTGAAAAGGGAGAGGCCGTGACTTAACTTACTTGTTTGTTACATTGTACTGAATCTTATCGAAGTGCGGTGCATTGAGACTGTCGAAATGTTGTCTACAAACGTAGTGGTCTAGTGTCTTTTTTTGCGTCTTGTGTCTTGTATCTAGAAGCGTAGCGGTCTTGTATCTAATTAGCGTAGCGATCTGTATCTTGAATTTTGGTTGATAAAGTAGGCGTAGAAAGTGTTTAATTAGATGAAATAAACGTGTTAATACATTGTTATTCAAGAAAAAATAATTATTTTTGCACTCAATTTAAAATAAAAAGATATGAATAGGTACGAAACTGTTTTCATTTTAACTCCCGTTTTGTCTGAGGATCAGGCAAAGGAAGCAGTAAAAAGCTTTGAGTCTTATATTAAGGACAATGGTGGTAAAATTACGCACAACGAATTTTGGGGCATGAAAAAGATGGCTTATCAGATTCAAAAAAAATCAACTGGTTTTTATAACTTAGTTGAATTTGAAGCTGATGGATCATTAATTAACAAGTTAGAGGTTGAATATAAACGTGACGAGCGTATTATGAGATTTATGACTGTTGCAATGAACAATGACCATATTGCGTTTGCTGAGAAAACTAGAAAAGAAGCGAAAGCTTAATTGTTAAACCATTAAAAATTAAATAAGATGGCATCAGATATTAGATATTTAACTCCGATTAGCATTGAGATTAAGAAGGAGAAATACTGTAGATTTAAAAAGAATGGGATTAAGTATATTGATTACAAAAATCCTGATTACCTTTTGAAATTTATCAACGAACAAGGAAAGATTTTACCAAGAAGATTAACTGGGACATCTCAGAAATTTCAAAAAAGAATTAATAAGGCGGTAAAAAGAGCTAGACACATGGCATTTTTACCTTACGTAGCGGATATGATGAAATAATCATCCCCGTATTAATTAACTTAAAACTTTAAAGGTAATGGAAATTATATTAAAAAAGAACGTAGATAACTTAGGATATAAAGATGAACTTGTAACTGTGAAAAACGGTTACGGTAGAAACTTTTTACTTCCTCAAGGATATGCAATTTTAGCAACAGAATCTGTTAAGAAAATGCATGCAGAAAATATGAGACAAAAATCTCATAAAGATGCAAAAATTAAAGAAGATGCTGCTGTTGTAGCTGCTAAATTAGAAGGTTTAACTGTAAAAGTAATTGCTAAAGTTGGTGAAAACGGTAAGATCTTTGGATCTGTTAATACTGTTGTACTTTCTGCTGCATTAAAAGCTGCTGGTGTTGAGGTTGATAGAAAATCAATCAAAATGGACAGTGATTCAATTAAAGTAATTGGAACTTATGGTGCAACTGCTAACTTACACAAAGAAGTTCAGCAAGTATTCAACTTTGAGGTTGTTGGTGAGTAATCCCCTTTAACTACAAAACATATTAAAAGGCTTTTCATTTATTTGAAAAGCCTTTTTTTTGTGCGCTATAGTTTCTGTGCTAACTGTAACTATTAATACTTATATTTGAAAAGAGTAATTTAGTTACCGCTTAAGTTTACATTAGCGAAAGGGTTTGTGGGGTAGCGATACGGAATACCAGCTCGCGCTCATTTGAAAAATGAGTGTGTTCTTTAAGAAGAATAGTAAATAAAGCATTTGTAATGCGGTTCGTTTTCAAAAGTATTCATTTTTTAATAGTCAGTTGTTAACTCTGTTCTCGATACATTAATTTAATAAATACTAGCGTATTATTAAATTAACACTCGAACTGACGTCTTTAGCTTTTCTCGTTCTAATATAACACCTTCTCGCGCTCATTTGAAAAATGAGTGTGTTCTTTAAGAAGAATAGTAAATAAAGCATTTGTAATGCGGTTCGTTTTCAAAAGTATTCATTTTAATAGTCAGTTGTTAACTCTGTTCTCGATACATTAATTTAATAAATACTAGCGTATTATTAAATTAACACTCGAACTGACGTCTTTAGCTTTTCTCTGAGTTGATTTTTTTTGTCCTTTAAAGCTATTGTTTAAAACCAAAAATAGATGGCGTAAAAAAAAGGATTACCAAATTGATAATCCTTTTTGTAATTTTATAGGAAAGCGTTATTTAGCCTCCAAAAATAGCTTTGTAAACATCATTTCCATTTGCGTAAAGTAATAAGCCTAATAATAGAATCATACCTGCTGCTTGTGCATATTCCATAAATTTATCATTTGGTTTTCTACCTGAAACAATTTCATACATTAAAAACATAATGTGACCTCCATCTAATGCTGGAATAGGTAATACATTCATAAACGCTAATACAATTGATAAGAAGGCAGTATTTAACCAAAACGAATGCCAGTCCCAAGTTGGAGAGAACATACCACCAATGGCTCCAAATCCACCAACTGAACCTGCACCTTTTGATGTGAATAGGTATTTCATTTGTCCAACATAGTCACCCAATGTTTGAATTCCTAAACTAAACCCTTGTCCTAAACTTTCTCCAAATCCGTAATCTTTATGTTCATGTGGTCTATCAATTGATATTCCAGAAATATAACTGTCGCCTAATGGTAAGTCAATCATTACTAATTCGCCATTTCTTTTGACTTCAACTTTCATAACATAGTTTGAATCTTTAACTGCTTTGTCAAACTCATGCCAGTATGTAATTGGTGTATTGTTGATTGATGTAATATAATCTCCTTTTTGTAAGCCAGCAATTTGACCTGTACAATTTTGGTGTACTGAATCAATTAGTGGTAAATACCTTACTGAAAAACCTCTCATTGCACCAGCTTTAAACATTTCCATGTCTGTGTCTTCTGGCACTGTAATCGTTTCTATAGTACCATCTTCATGAAGTACTTCAATGTCTTTAGCACCATGTAAAGCAATGTCTATGTTTATTGTTGAAGCTGAAAAAGGTTTTTCGCCATTTAATGTTAATACTTTATCACCATCTTTAAATCCAAATGCTTCAAAAAATGTATTCACTTCATATCCGTTGGCTAAGTTTTCATTGGTTGTGTAATCTTTACCCCAAACAAAAGTTATCATCATGTAAATTAAAATCCCTACAATTAAATTTACCGTAACACCACCAACCATAATGATTAGTCTTTGCCAGGCTGGTTTAGCTCTAAATTCCCATTCTTGAGGGGCCTTGTCCATTTGTTCTTTGTCCATAGACTCGTCAATCATTCCAGAAATTTTAACATAACCTCCTAATGGAATCCATCCAATTCCCCATTCAGTATCTCCAATTTTCTTTTTAAATATTGAGAATTTGTAATCGAAAAATAAATAGAATTTCTCCACTCTCGTTTTAAATTTACGAGCAGGTAAATAGTGTCCAAATTCGTGTAAAACAATTAGTAATGATAAACTAAGTAATAATTGTCCGCCTTTAATTAAGTATTCCATATGTTATTTAAAATTCAACCCCAAATATAAGTACAATATCTTTTAATAAGACAATTAACAAATGCCAAATTCAATTTACAGCTAAGAAATTGTGATGTTTTAAGGTTTTAGTTGAAAAAGACTATTGTTTATTTAGTCGTCCCGTTTTTTTATTAAAACCATAAGGACAATGTTTACACCCATTTTTACAACAGTGACCACGTTTTAAATGATATTTCTCTGTAAATATGATGTAACCTTCTTCTGTTTTATAAAAATCTTCAGGTTCTAATTTAGGCTTGTTGGGATTAGTGTACATTAGTGTTTAACGAATTTTAAAGTTTTTGATTCAAATTTAGTTTTAATTTGAATCAAATAGATCCCGCTTGGTAAATCATTCACGTCAATTTTAAACATTGGATTTTGAATAGTTTTCACCATTTTTCCATCCATAGATTGAATCGTTAAATTTTCTATAGTCTCTGAAGTTTTAAATTGTAAATGAGAAGTAACTGGATTTGGATAAATTCTAAAATCTAGTTCTGGTTCTGAAATTCCGGCATCAGGACCAATGTATACACAATAGTCTTCATATTCTCCATATACAGTTGCTGTTGGACAATGTGTTGGATTACCTGAAGTTGATGCTATCATCCCAACCCTCATTTTAGTAATACCGTGAACAGCAGAAATTGGTATGTTCATAAGACCAACTACAGGGCCGTTATTCGTTAATAAATTAATTGCTTTATCAGTGGGGTCAAATATTCCATTTTGGTCAAAATCTATCCAAACACTATATTTCTCATTATACTGTGTTCCTGAGTAACCTGGTGTAATTGTAATACTTTGATTTGAATTTGGTAGAAATGCAAACACCACATCTGTTGACGTATACCAACCGTTGTTATTTCCTGTTGTTGAAATAGACCCTCCAATGTTAACGGTTTCAATCCATTCAAAAGTAGAGTTTGCTCCACTTACTGGGCAATAAGTTAAGTCGTAACATGAGCCACAGCCTTTTGTTGTAAAAGTTTGTGTGTCAGAAAAGCCATGCGTACTATCTGTACAGGTTGTTTTTATTTGAAATTCATAGACAGTACAAAGGTCTAAAGCTGTTAATTCAATTCCTGTAGTTGCATTCAATTCTTCTGTCCAAGGCGTTGTTCCCGTTTCTCTATATCTTAAGGTGTAATCACTTGCGTAAAGTATATTTTGCCAATCAATAGTTAAACTTGTTTCTGTTGAAGCAGTTAAATTAAGTTCTGGATTATTGCAACAGCCATCCGTTTTAAAAATAATAGGATAAGACAATTCTGACACTTGCGCGCCACACACAGCTTTTATGTATAGTTTGTAATTACTACAAGGTGTTAGGGTGTCAAACTGTAAACTATTTATTCCAGTGACTGGTATTTCAACTATGGGTTGATTTCCTTTTTGTATAAATATTGAATAATCTGTACTAAATCCTTCCCATTCAATATCAATTTCTGTATCCGTTAAATTAGAAAATGTAATGTTGTAAGGCGCAATGCATGAGTTTGTATTACAGTTATTTAATAAGTCTAGCATAGCATTATTAATATTTAAACGTCCACCACTTAATACTTCAGTACTTAAATTAGTAATGGCATCTACATTGTCTAAAATCAAAGTCTTAACTTTTAAGGCAGCTGAATCAGGATATGCTTTTGAAAAGTTTATAAAATCAGCACAAGGTGTTGAATACAATAACGCAACAGAACCTGCTACACATGGTGTGGCAAAAGAAGTTCCAGAAGTTGTACCGTAAATGTTACCGGGCTTTGATAAGTAAACACTTGAACCAGGTGCAGCTAAATCAATATGTATCGGTCCATATCCAGAACCACCTCTAACATCATTACTATTAGTCATTGTCACCCCAATTAAATAATCAGACGGGCAAGTGGTTGGTAAATCGCCTACAACATCCACATTCACATTCGAATTTGACGTAGCGCCAATGTTAATAATACCAGCATGACCTAAAGTGTCATATAGCGCACACCACAAAGGCGAATTTGCAGGATTACCATTATTTATACCCCAAGACGCATTGGTTACTACAACAAAAGCACCTGCTTGACCATTTGATTGATTATAAAGTTTACGCATGGTTAATGGATAAGTGTAAGCCGCAATTACTGTGGATTCAGTAGAAGCACTTTGACCTTTTACAACCATCATTTTTACAGTGTGATTCACACCAGAAATTCCAATTGAATTATTTCCAACCGCACCAATCATACCTGCTACACGTGTGCCATGACTTCCTGCACCAACGGCATCATCTAAAGATTGAACATTCCAACCGTCCACATCATCAATGTAACCATTGTTGTCATCATCAATACCATTATCAGGTATTTCAGCATAATTATGCCATACATTTCCAGCAATATCTTCATGGTAAATATCTACACCACTTCCTTCAATAATACATACTACAATGGTGTCATCATGTGTGGTTTCTCCACCAGTACTAATGTCCCATGCTTCTGTCGCATCAATATCTGCATCAACAGTTCCACCAGTTTGACCTGTATTTTTTAAATGCCATTGGTTAGCTGTAAAAAGCGGATCGTTTGGTATGGTTTCTCTGTCTTGCACATAATGGTTAAATTGAGCAGCAGTTACCTTAGTGTCTGATTTTAATAATTTTAGAATATCGCTAATGTTTTCAGAATCATTAAACGTTAAAACATAAACATTTATGGGTTTTGAAATACATGCTGTAGATTTAAATTCAATTTGATTAGCCTCTTCAAACTGTCTAAAGAAACTGTGTTCTAAAGAGTTAGTTTTTAATTGAACTAATAATTGGTTTGGAACATAGTTTTGTCCAAAAACAGTAAAGCTGATAAGACACAAAAGTGTGATAAATTTTTTCATTATTTCAAAAATAGGTATTTCTTACTTATTATAACCGTGCTAATGTGTAAAATGTAAGTCTGTTTGAGCGAAAAGAGTTATCGGACACTGTTAAATGTACTGTGTTTTTGAATTTATTATTGTTGTGCTGTTAACGTAATACGTAAAAAGTTCATCTACTTTCTTAATCAAACAGCATTTTGCACAACCTAACGATTCTTTATTATATTTGTAACTGCTACATGGTAGAGGTAATTTAATCTATTTTACTAAAATTTATAAACGTTTATGAGCATTCAAATTTTAAGTTTAGGAATTCTAATTTCGGCAATCATAACAAGGATTCAATACAGATTTTTCTTATTTGCCTAACTCTCTCTCTAGTTAAGTTTACATCTTCAGCAATTTCATCAAGAGTTAATTCTTTCTGATTTTGATATATTTTAAATGCTTTTTTTACAATCGTAGTTTGAGTCGTATCAAAAAGAGCATTTTCTTTCAATAAAAAATCTGTTAGTAAAAATATAGATTCAGTTTCAAGGATATTGATTGGAATATTTGAAATAGAAAAAGTTCTTTGAATTAAGAAATTATTCTTCAATGCAAGAAGTTGACTTTCATCATTAGTTTGGCTAACCTCAAAAACAAAATCTTTAATAATAGATAGGTAAATTTCAATTTCAGGAATTGAGTTTACTCCAATATTTTTCCAAGTCTCAATTGGTTTCGGATTTAAAAGTATTGTTTCTGCAAACCTTTTAATCTTGAAATTATTTTCTAGTTGATACGATATAGCATTCCTAACTCTTTTGGAAAGACTGTTGGTGTTTACGATAATAAAACTGTTAATCACCTCCCTCTGTATTCTTGTTAACTCAAAAACTATTTTTTCAAGTTGATTTTCTTTTTTTTCGGGAGATAGAAAATCTTCATTATCTAAATGATATTTTTTGCAAACTGCAATTAGCTCTTCATTTGATTTGTTACCGCAGTTTCGTAACTTTTTGAATGTACTATGTTTTTTAAGGAAAATTTTTAAATCTTCAAGAGAGTTTAATCTATTATCAACACAGATATTGTAGGATCTAACATTTATTTCTACTTTTCTATAGATTTCGTTAATCGTCATTCTTTCTTTTGTAGATTATTTTATATTCTAAGTTACGGTTTAATAATAAATTTAGTTCGTGTTATTCTCAGTTTTATTATGTTGGCAATTTTTACTCTTGCACCTAACAACCGAATAAAGTTAATATTAACTAGACTCGCATTATCTATTTATTAAAACTCTAGTAAAATCAAGTATATTTCTATTTGTAAACGTTTATAAATACTTACAAATAGTACTTTAGGTCATAGGGTGTATTCAAATGTAAGGTTAATATTATTAATAGTCATACATTAGATGAAGTAATTTAAGTAAATTTATTCTGAATGGAGTAGGTAAGTGCGGTTCAGTTTTAACTTCTGTCTTTGAGCGTAAGCAGTCTTGCGTCTATTCCAAACCAAAGCACAGCATCACTCTTAAAATCTTTAGTATCTTGCAGCATTAAATTTATAATTGACATGAACAGGCAAGAACAATTTTTAAAACTGCAAGGACAAACCAATCAAACGCCTTATTTAATTGATGTTGACAAGGCAGAAGGTATTTATATTTGGGACAAGTCAGGCAAAAAATATATGGACATGATTGCCGGTGTCGCCGTCACAAATATTGGACACAGACACCCCAAAGTAATTCAAGCCATTAAAAATCAATTAGACAAACATTTACATGTCATGGTGTATGGCGAATATGTGCAAGATGCGCAATTAGATTTAGCTAATAACTTAGCGTCAATTCTACCAGACCACTTAAGCTGTTCATATATTGTAAATTCAGGAACAGAAGCTAATGAAGCTGCTATAAAATTAGCAAAGCGTTACACTGGCCGTTCCGAACTAATCTCGTGTCGTTTGTCTTATCATGGGT
>Ga0308003_1000497_pt1 | contig 18074 bp, 17 predicted proteins | sample Neamet36_FD_203159 | JGI IMG/M metagenome (GOLD analysis project Ga0308003, IMG submission 203159) | Marine microbial communities from water near the shore, Antarctic Ocean - #36 | ecosystem: Environmental > Aquatic > Marine > Unclassified | place: Southern Ocean | collected 2014-06-06
CAAGAGGCAATATGAGACTTTCGTTTGATGATAGGTATTCAGCCTTTGTGGCATGGGTGAAAACCCTCCTGCCTATTGCTGCGCTGGGTCTATTATCAACAATTTTCTTATTTTCCGGTAAGGTCGATGTAACTCAATCACTTCCCTATGCTGAACTTAATGTAGCCGAAATCATTCGGGAGCAAAGGATTACACGGCCCTACTTCACAGGAATTTCTGACAATGGAACCAAGATTGCGATTTCCGCAGCCTATGCATCTCCAGGCGCTCAAAATGCAGATATTTTGAATATCAACGAACTTTCCATCATTATGGCGCCTGACCACGCGAGAGCGACGCAAATAACGGCAGGCGTTGGTACACTAGATTCAAGTACTCAAATTGTAGTAATTTCAGAAGACGTCCAGATAGCCGCCACACCAGATTTTTGGCTTACAACAGATGTTTTGATAGTGGACCTTAAGCGGGGGATTGCCACGGCAGACAGTGAGTTTCACGGTGTGACAGCACTAGGAGCTATCAAGGCAGGCAAAATGGTCGTAGAAATGACTACTAATGATGGCCAAATCGTTTTCACAAACGGTGTACACCTGATATACTACCCCAAACCAAACTAATCGAGGTACGCTGTGCGACACTTTATATTGACCCTTACAGCCGTGATCTCGGCTTTTTGTTTCGTCATTCCCCTGCACGCGCAAACTAGTCTATCCTTAGGTGGCTTCAGCCCAGACCCAGAAGCCCCTATTGAAATGACCGCAGACAGACTTACGGTGAACCAACTTGACGGATCGGCGCAATTCGAAAGTAATGTTGTAATTTCACAGGGTGATATTCATATCGCCGCAGAACTTGTGACAGTCACCTATCTGAAAGATGGGGGAATAGACCAGCTGAACGCTACTGGTGGTGTGACCTTTGTAACCCAAACAGAATCAGCCGAAGCAGAAACGGCGGACTATGATCTGACTAATCGCCAATTGGTAATGAGTGGTGGAGTTTTACTCACCCAAGGTCAGCGAGCTATTTCCGCTGATAAGATGAGTATTGATTTAGAGACAGGTGCCGCCCTAATGGAAGGCCGGGTTCGTACCACCCTGTCCAGAGGGTCGAAGTAGTGGCCGAGCATACGTTTGAAGTGGCCGAAGGTCAGGGTGGACTGAACATTGAATCACTGCGTAAAAGCTATCGCAAACGGTTGGTGATCCGAGATGTGAGCATGCAACTACATCGTGGCGAAGTTGTAGCGCTTTTGGGGCCTAATGGCTCTGGAAAAACTACCTGTTTTTATTCTATCGCAGGCCTAGTGACACCAGAGGGTGGCAAAGTGATTGTCGATGGCCGCGACGTAACACGCTTGCCAATGTATCGCAGGGCTCGGCTTGGCATTGGCTACTTACCACAAGAAAATTCGATATTTCGCGGGATGACCGTTGAAAACAATATCCTTGCTGTCCTTGAATTAAGTGAACCAGATCGAAAACGTCGCAATGGACGCTTGGAAGAATTACTTAATGAATTCTCGATCGATCATCTCCGTCGTGCGCCAGCATTGGCACTTTCAGGCGGGGAGCGCCGCCGTGTTGAGATTGCTCGATGCTTGGCGGCTGATCCAAAATACTTACTTCTTGATGAGCCATTTGCCGGTGTCGACCCAATTGCCGTTCATGAAATTAGAACATTGGTATCAGCTCTAAAAAAGCGTGGCTTAGGCATATTAATAACAGATCACAACGTCCGAGAAACCCTGGAAATCGTTGATCGCGCCTACATACTACATGATGGTAAAGTCCTAATGAGCGGCACCACAGAGGAAATCATTAAAGATGAAAATGTGAAGCGCGTGTATCTGGGTGAAAACTTTCGTTTAGTATAAGTGTTAGTTTTAAGTTGACAATAGGCCCTTATATTTTGCCCACTGGGTTTGTGATACGTTGTAATCTTATTCAGCTAAATCAAACAAACTGCATTAGGCAACTTGCGTTTCAATATGGACACGTAATTAATGATTGATATGGCCAGTTCACTTACAGTTTGCATTGTAATGCTGCTTTTTAAGGAGACGAAATGCTTTATCAAATTACTGGAAGACAGATCGATATTGGCGCAGCCTTACAAACTCATGTGAAATCTGTTGTGGATGTTATCACTAAAAAATATGCAGGGCGGCCGACTGATGCGGTGATTGTTTTTTCTCGCAGTTCAAGCGAATATGTTTGCGAAGTGAGCGTCCACCTCTCGACCGGCCTCACAGCCCAAGCGAAGGCGCACAACCATGAAATCTATTTAGCTTTTGACACAGCCTCCGCAAAAATGGAGAAGCAGTTGCGCAGATATAAGCGCAGGTTGAAGGATCATCACCAAAATAGAAGACAGCCCGTTGAACTTTCCAGTGCATCCTCGTATATCCTCGCTAGCGAAGGCGAGTCGAATGCCTCAGAGCCAGAAACATTGCAGCCACTAATAGTCGCTGAGGTGGAAGACAAAATTCAATGCCTGTCAGTTGGTGAGGCAGTGATGCAAATGGAACTAGCCGGCATACCGGCCCTTGTCTTCAGGAACGAAGGCCATAATGGAGTCAACGTTGTATACCGCCGTGATGACGGCAACATTGGGTGGGTCGATCCGGCTTAGGCCCAAGTACAGCTAAAGAAATATGGATTTACTTAAAATATTGCATCCCGACGCTGTCCGTAATACGCAGTCTGTTGGCAGTAAAAAACGTCTTTTCCAAGACTTAGCTTTGATTGCATCACAAAACTATGGTATTGATCCAGAGGATGCTGTTGAGGCGCTTTTGGAGCGGGAAAATTTGGGTCCAACCGGGGTGGGCCGCGGCGTCGCCCTACCTCATGCCCGACTTGAAAATCTAGATCGTATTGTTGGATGCTTTATCAAATTGGATCGCCCAATTGATTTCAATGCAGTCGATAGGCAACCTGTTGACCTTGTTTTTGCTCTATTTGCGCCCTTGTCGAGTGGTGTTGAACACCTCAGGTCATTGGCTTTGGTGTCTCGCACATTGCGTGATCCTGAAGTTTGCATGAAGCTACGAAACAACGAAAATGCTGCCACATTGCTTGCTATTTTGCATGAAGGGCCAGCCTCTGCTGCCGCTTAGGGCTAAAACAGCTGAATTTCAAAATTGATTATGCTATTGGATAAAGCTTTTCAAAATGGCTCACCACAGCCAGTACTTTCTGTACCTTTGGATGGCTTTGAGTATGCCTATAATTATATAAGTAAAAAGTGCAATTTTCGTAATAGCCCGAGTTTTTTTAGAAAACTAAGTAGCATAGATTCTTGGAGCTATTTTTCTTAGTATTCGTAAAGTGTTCGAGCAAAGTTTAATCCAGCTCCCGCAACCAAGAATAAACTAAGCCCTTGTGTTTAAATGGGTTTTTTTATTTTTGGAGTAAAGCTTTACTCGCAGTGTCTACAACATCTGTAGGGCGCCCAAGCCGCCAAGCGAAATTTTTTCTAAAAGTCTGCTGGAAGATAAAGGCGTTAAGATAAGGATTGTGTTTTAGCTGACCTTCTAGTCTATACTTGCCCAATGAAGGAAAATAATAAGCCCCGCTTCGCCGCGCGCCTCAACGCGTTTAAAATTGGTGCCGGTGAATATTGGCCTGGAAAAAATTCGATCACAACGGCTGATCTTTTAAGCCGTGCAGCCACCGCTGGCCTAAATGCGGCTGATCTGAATTATCCAGATCATTTTGTTGACGATAGTCCCGCTGATCTGACACGCGCCTTGGATGATAATGGGATAATACTTAACGGTATGGCGATGCGTTACTACACTGAGTCGGGCTATAAATTGGGGGCATTTACGCATCCAGATTCTACAGTTAGGCGGGCGGCAATTGATGAGACAAAACGTGGGTTAGACGTCTTGGCTAAGATGGGTGGCAACCTGATGACACTATGGATGGGGCAGGATGGTTTCGATTATTCTTTCCAGATGGATTATGAGCGCGCGTGGGGTGATACAATTGAAGCTATGATTGAGGTGGCTGATCACATTCCTGCAATCGATATAGCTTTGGAATACAAACCCAATGAGCCGAGAGCCTTTGCGTTAATGCCTGATGCCGCTACGACACTTCTGGCAATCAAGGAGATTGGGCGGGATAACACTGGCGTCACTTTAGATTTTGCACATGTACTTTATGCTGATGAAATGCCTGCCTTTGCTGCAGCCCTGGTCGCGCGCCACTCGCGTATACTTGGTGTACATCTGAACGATGGTTACGGGAAGTGGGACAATGGATTAATGGTTGGATCTGTTCACCCAATCCAAACGATTGAATTGCTCGTCGAGCTGGAGCGCTTGGGGTATGATGGCACTATCTATTTTGACACATTTCCTGACCATTCCGGCCTCGACCCTGTTGAAGAGGCACGAACAAATATTGAGGTTGTGCAACGGCTGCGTGCAACAGCTGCGAAGCTGGCAGGCAGTGCCGAACTACAGGCAGCGATTTCGCGGCAAGACGCGCCAACGGCTATGCGTTTAGTTCAGGCGACAATGCTCGCATGAGCTTACTAGTCGCAGGTTCATTACACTTAGATGTCGTTTTGCGCGCTCCGCACTTTCCGGGTCTTGATGAGACTGTGTCCGGAAGTTCTGTCGACTATGTATTTGGTGGGAAGGGTGGAAACCAGGCCGTTTCTGCTGCACGCATGGGGGCTGAAGTGCATTTTGCTGGGCGTACTGGCAGTGACCTTTTTGGTGATATGATACGTGAAACACTTGACTCCAGCGGTGTTGGGTTGTCACAGCTCCAACACGAAGATGGGCCCAGCGGGATGAGCGCTGCTATTGTTGATTCAAATGGTGAATATGGTGCGGTCATCGTTTCAGCAGCTAATCTTAACATTGTAGCACATGAGGTAGACGTGCCGGAAGGGACATCGCTTGTTATTTTGCAAAATGAAATCCCTGGTGAGGTTAATCTGGAAGTAGCCCTTAAGGCCAAGGCGATTGGCGCTAAGGTTTGGTTAAACGCTGCACCGGCACGCAAGATATCAAATGATTTGGTTGAGGCAATAGACTTACTGATTGTAAATAAAGTGGAGGCCGAATTTTACGCGCGTTTAGGGTTTGCAGTGAATTTATTAAAGACCCTTGGCGCTGATGGTGTTTCTTATGAGGGCGTACAGTATTCAGGCTTTCCAGTTGACGTGGTATCGACCCATGGGGCCGGCGATATGTTCGTGGGTGCGCTAGCCTCGCAAGTAGTTTATGGTACGAACATGGTCGGTGCGATCAAATTTGCACAGGCTGCGGCGGCCCTGCATGTTTCTTCTCAACTAGATAAGCGTAAGAAGTTAAACAATCAGGCCGTGACTACATTTTTAGCAGCTCAAGATAAACGGTAGAACCTCGCGGCTGTACCACCAAAAATTTCTGCTTGCTCAGTTTCGGACAAACTTTGAGTTAGGTCTTGCGCTATGTCGTGCCAGTCGCCGTATTCTGTCTGCAAACGGCAGACAGGCCAATCTGACCCCCACATTACCCGTTCCGCGCCAAAGGCTCCGAGGATGTGTTCTGCGAATGGGCGTAGGTCATCTATTGTCCAACCTTCACCCGCTTCTGTGACGAGCCCGGAAAATTTACAACAGCCGCTCGTCTCATTGGCCAGTTGGGACATGCCAGTGGCCCATTTTGAAAATGCGTCTTTACCTGAGCGTTGATCACAAATTTGCGGTTTCATGCAGTGATCGTAAACGACGCGCATTTCTGGGTAGCGCTTTATAAGTTTTAAAAAATTGTTTAGATGCACGGCGAAGCCAAGCGCATCAAGGGTTATGTTCAAATCAACCAAGGCCTGAAACGCCCACTGCACGTCGTCACGCAACATCCAGTTCACATCTGGGATATCCTGGATCATTGGCCGTACACCAAGAAATTTTGGGTGTGCCGCAAATCGTTCAAGATGTTTCATGTCACTTGGGTTTTCAAAATTAATCCAGCCCACAACGCCTTTAATAGAAGGCGTGGCATCTGCCAATCCCAACATATATTCTGTTTCATGGACGGTGGCAGCAGCTTGGACGACAACAGTGCCGTCTATGCCATGCCTTTCCAAATTTGGCTCAAGGTCGGAGGGGCCATACGCGCGGTTTAAGGTTAGGTTTTCAAGCGGCATCCAATCATAGTCACCTCGCAACGGTTGCCAGAAATGTTGATGTGCATCGATTTTTAGGGTGTGTTTTAAAGAGGGTTTCATGTGGGGGCATCCTCACGCATGAGGCCTGCTGTCTTCAAGTCTGCCCAAAGTTCTGCAGGTATATCAGCATGTGCGGCTTGTAGGTTACCAGCCATTTCGGCCACCCCTTGGCCACCAGGGACCACACTAACATGGGCGGGGTGCAAAAGTGGAAATTGGAAAGCAGCGTCAACCATGCGAACATTGTGATCACTGCAAACTACTTCTATTGCATTTACGCGGTCAATTATGTCCTGAGGCGCAGGCTCATAGTTGTAGAAGGACCCAGGCTTTGCGCCAGTGGCTAGGATACCAGAATTGTAAGGGCCGCCCGTTATGATACCAATTCCGCGCTTCTCGCAAAGGGGCAAGAAGCTATCAAGGGCTTTTTGCTCTAAGAGAGTATATCGGCCCGCCAGCAAAAATAGGTCAAAATCGCCGCGCTCAGCAAGGATTTGGCAGACCTCCCACTCATTCACGCCGCCACCAATAGCTTTGACCATTCCTTGGTCGCGCAAAGAAATCATTGCGTCATAACCTCGTCCAGCAAAGAATTCATCAACGCGCATGTCCGAGGCAGCTTTTGAGCCGTGAGAAAACGCGCACAGATCATGGACGTATAAAATGTCGATCTGATCCACACCAAGGCGTGAAAATGAATGTTCAAAGGAACGCATAACGCCGTCATAGGTGTAGTCAAAGTTCTCACGCCGTTGTGGCACATTAAACCACTTACCAATGCCCGCGCGATGTTCTGGGGAACAGTACTCAATTAGGCGACCAACCTTGCTGGATAAGATATACTCATGGCGCGGCTTGTCCCGCAGAAATGGGTTCAAGCGTGTTTCTGACAACCCCAGGCCATAAAGTGGTGCGGTGTCAAAGTAGCGCACACCGCCACCCCAAGCAGCATCAAGTGTTGCCCGTGCCTCGTCGTCTGAGATTGCCTTATAGAGATTTCCTAATGGTGCCGTGCCAAAGCCCAATTCAGTAAATGTTAGGCCACCATTCCGGAGCCTATCCCAGTGCCGTGTTTTTAACGTCATCCCAATCTCCCTGCGTATTCACAACAACTTAGCCAGTTTTTCTTTGCATGAATAGACTACCAGTTATATGGTTTAAAAAGAGGGAAAATGATTATGACAATGAATTTTAAAAGTATCTTTGGTGAAACGAAACCAGTCATTGGTATGGTCCATATTGGGGCTTTGCCTGGATCTCCTCTTTTTGATCCGGCCCTTGATTTGGTAGCAAGCGCGCGCGCTGATCTTTTAGCTTTGCAAAAAGCGGGCTTTGACGCCGTGATGTTTGGTAATGAAAATGACCGACCCTACGAGTTTGACGTTGATACAGCTTCAACTGCAACGATGGCAGTAATTATTGGCCAGCTTAAATCAGAAATTACAGTGCCTTTCGGTGTGAATGTGCTTTGGGATCCAATGTCGAGTATTGCACTGGGTGTGGCTACTGGGGCTGCTTTTGTCCGTGAAATTTTTACGGGTACTTATGCATCTGACATGGGCCCATGGACGCCTGATGCCGGAGGTGCAATGCGCTACCGTAATCGGTTGGGACGCCCTGACATGGCCATGCTTTACAATGTCTGCGCTGAATTTGCGCATTCTCTTGATCAGCGCTCTCTACCGGACCGCGCACGCAGCGCCGTGTTTTCATCGATTCCCGATGCCATTCTTGTGTCTGGCCAGATTACTGGTGAGGCTGCGGCCCTTTCAGATTTAGAGGCAGTAAAAGCTGTTCTGCCTGGGACGGCGGTTATGGCAAATACCGGTGTGAAGCACGATACCGTTGCGGACATTTTGGCAATAGCAGATGGCTGCATAGTGGGTTCATCGCTAAAGGTTGATGGTGACACTTGGAACTGCATCGACCCGGAACGTGCTTCAGATTTTATGGACCGCGCCAGAGCGGCAAGAATATGAAGAACCGCATTAAGCACGATTTGATGGACCTGATGATGATCCCGGGGTTGTCGGGGCATGAGGACCGCGTGCGGCGGGATTTGCGCGACCGATTGGGTGCGATTGGTGTTGAAAGCAGGTCAGACCGTTTGGGAAACCTAGTTGCGCATTTCCCGGGTGAGGGGCTGCGCGTCATGCTGTTCACACATATGGACCAGCTTGGGTTTATTGTACGCCGCATAGAGGCAGATGGGTTGATCCGTTTGGAGCGACTTGGGGGTGTTCCCGAACGTGCATTGGCTTCCCAAGAAGTTTTGATTTGTGTGGGCGAAGGGCGTGATGTTTCCGGTATTATCGCAAACAAGAGTCACCACGCAACTACACCCTCAGAGAAATATCAGGTGACACCCTACGCCGAGCTTTATGTAGATACCGGGCTGTCGTCCGCCTCTGAGGTTGAGGCAGCAGGTATTTGCATTGGCGCCCCAGTTGTTTATGCGCCTCAGGCCGTAGAGTTAAGCGGTAATCGTATTTGTGGCACCAGTATTGACGACCGCGCCGGGTGCGCTGTTTTGCTTGAGGTAGCACGTTTATTAAAAAACCGAACAAGTGGTCCACCAGTTGACTTGGCCTTCACAGTGCTTGAAGAGTTCAACCTTCGTGGAGCCCTGCCGCTAGCGCAAAGTTTGTTGCCGGATATCGCAATACAGCTAGATCTGATGCTCGCAACAGATACACCAGACATGGAAGCGCGTGGTGAAATGGTGCTGGGTGGTGGTCCAGGAATGAGTATGTATTCATTCCATGGGCGGGGAACTTTGAATGGTGTAATCCCGCACCCTGCAATGGTTGACCTATTTGAGCGAGCTGCCAATGCTAAAGATATTTCTTTGCAGCGAAGTGCCCAAGTTGGAGTGTTAACAGACCTATCTTATGTGCAACTGGTCGGCGAAGGTGTTGCTTCAATCGATATGGGATTTCCAATGCGGTATTCGCATTCGGCACGTGAGCTTTGCGATTTGACCGATTTGGTTTCACTGGCCAAGTTACTGGATGCTGCAGTCCACCAAATAGGACAAAAATTCTCCTTAAATCGGGATGAGTATACATGACGGGCTATACGCTTGGGATTGATATTGGGACCTATGAAACAAAAGGTGTTTTGGTAGATGGGGCTGGCACGATCTACGCGCAGGCTGCGCGCGGTCACAAAATGCTGGTGCCTGAACCTGGCTGGGCAGAGCACAATCCAGAAGAAAACTGGTGGGGAGATTTTGTTTTTATTTGCAAAACCCTTTTAAGCGAAAGTGGCATAAACGCATCTCAGATCAATGCTGTCGCTTGCAGTGCTATTGGCCCTTGTATGTTGCCCGTAGATACAAACGGTGATCCGTTAATGAACGGTGTTCTATACGGGGTTGATGGGCGAGCCGAATCTGAAGTCCGTGAATTAAGTCAGCGCATTGGCGAAGAGACTATAATTTCCCGCTGTGGTAACGCCCTGACGTCTCAATCCGTTGGGCCCAAAATACTTTGGTTAAAGCGGCAGCGCCCAGAAATTTTTTCTAAAATGGCCTATATTCTTAGTTCGACCAGTTTCATTGTGATGCGCCTCACTGGGGAGGTGGTAATAGATCATTACACAGCAGCAAACTTCTCTCCACTCTATGATGTTACCACACAGACATGGGTTGATGATCTGGCTGATGATATTGTGCCATTAGAAAAACTACCTCGATTAATGTGGTCAAATGAAATTGCGGGCCATATCACCAAAGAAGCAGCAGAGTTGACGGGTCTTGCTTTTGGCACACCCGTTACTGTGGGGACGATCGATGCCGCAGCAGAAGCACTTTCTGTTGGGGCTGATAAGCCGGGCGATATGATGATGATGTACGGTTCAACTATTTTTATTATCCTTCGGGCACAATCTAGAGTAGCTGATCCGCGCATCTGGTACGCACCTTGGTTGTTCAAGGGGGAGCATGCATCAATGGCGGGGCTGGCCACGTCTGGTACACTTACCCATTGGTTTCGCGATCAAGTGGCGCGAGATTTATCTGTCCAAGATGCGTTTCCAGCCTTGGCTGAGGAGGCTGCCAAATCTCCGCCTGGCGCCAACGGACTCTTGATGTTGCCGTATTTCTCCGGTGAACGAACACCAATTCATGATGTAAATGCCAAGGGTGCTATGTTCGGCTTTAACCTTACGCACACTCGTGGCGACATGTACCGTGCTTTAATTGAAGGGATTGCACACGGTACACGCCACGTGACCGACACTTTTACTCAGCTAGGTCAGGCTCCCATACGTTTGCTTGCGGTTGGTGGTGGAACAAAGAATGCTCTTTGGCTTCAAGTGACATCAGACATAACTGGTATTGATCAAATTGTCTGTGAGAAAACTACAGGGGCAAGCTATGGAGATGCGTTTTTAGCGGCAGTTGCTGTTGGTTTGGTGGAGCGAGATAGCATCTCGAAGTGGAACCCGGCTGTGAAGACAATAATTGCTCAACCAAACGTTACCTATGACAAAGCGCATGATTTGTTTCATAGGCTTTATGAGCAGACTAAAGACATTGCGAGAGAGCTTACTTAACTGCGCCTGCAGCCATACCCTTGATGATATATTTCTCTAGAAAAATAGCAACAATCACAAGCGGTAGAATTGCGGCCGATGAAAGTGCCGCCATCGACCACCAGTTGATCCCCTGTGACCCAGTTTGTGAAGCTACCATGACTGGCAGTGTCGAGGCATTGCTTGACGTTAGTAGCGCTGCAAAAAAGTATTCATTCCAGCAAAGTACCAGCGACAGAATAAATGCAGCTACCATACCGGGAAGCGCTATGGGCAAAACTATTTGCGTGAAGGCACCCCAAATTCCAAGGCCATCGACAAGGGCTGCTTCTTCTAATTCGATTGGAATACCTTGAAATTGGTCGCGCATAATCCAGATTACAATGGGTAGGACCATCAAAGTATACAGTAAGATCAATCCGATCCTACTGTCTAATAGTCCCAAAGATTTGTATAAAATAAGAAACGGGAGAGCAAGAACTACGGGCGGTAGGATCATTTGGCTTAGGAAGAAAAACGAAATGTCCGAGTTTTTCATAAATCCAAACCGGTAGCTGAAGCGTGATAGGCCGTAAGCGGCTAGAGACCCTAGTATTACTGCAAGAAGCGCTGCAGATATTGAAATAATAGTGCTATTCCAGAAGCGTTTAAAAAACTCTTCGCGAACTGTAGAGACCTCTCCAATCAATCGGGGCGAAAGGCCTATAGATTCCCAACCCTTCCATCTTGGCGTAAAATCCCACCATGGAATTAGATTTCCCTTCATAACGTCTGGAGCAAGTTTAAATGATGTTGTGATTGTCCATAAAATTGGGAACAGGCAGACTATCATCCATATAAAAAGAGCAGTATAAATTGCTACACGGCTAGCCCACCATTTGGTGTTTACCCGCAGGTCAGCTTCATGTTCTTTGAAAATGGCAGTCATGCTGGCCGCTCCATCCATCGGCTAACCAGCTTTAAAAGCAGGGTAACAAAAATTATGATTAGAACTAGATAGACCATTGCCAATAAAGTGCCATAGCCTACGTTTGAACGGTCTCTGTATTCGCGGAAAATGAAGCTTGTGACACTGTCGGTTGCACCACCTGGACCGCCGGAGGTCACATTGATAATCACGTCAGCTAATTTTAATTTAAAAATAATTCGGATCACCACCGCTGTAACAGAAACAGGCAACATTAATGGAAATACAATCTCCTTAAAACTCTGCCAGCCAGATGCACCATCCACTTTTGAGGCTTCAAGAACCTCACGCGGTAGGGCCTGAAGGCCAGCCAAAAGCATAATCATCATAAATGGAATAAAAGTCCACGCGTCCATAGCCATTATCATAAAGCGCGCAATTTCAGGGTTTCCAAAGAATGTAGGCTCCCCCCCAAACTCGCGGATAAGGCGAGAGACTGGCCCGAACCGGACCTCAAACATGGATTTCCCAATCATCCATGAGACAGCTACGGGACTTAGCATTAAGGGCAGGAGAAAGACGACGCGAAAGAACTTGCGGGCCCGAATTTGGGCGTTCAGTAGGAGTGCCAGGCCAAACGCGATTACGTATTCCACGCCTACTACTAGTACATAGTAGACCATATTTTTTAGTGCATTCCAGTAGAAGCTGTCATTCCACATCTGAACAAGATTATCCCAGCCATTGGGCTGTGGCCCGTTTGGGGATGCAAGGTTCCAATCAGTAAAAGAAATATAAAGTGCAAAAAGTAGAGGAAAGACAACAAGGCTTATAACAAAGAGTGCTGCCGGTAGCACAAAAAGGGTGCGCTTTCCTTTCTCTCCATTGACAATGACCTGTGCGAAACAGAGGGCCGTAGCCCAAAGCATATACGCATACAAAATTGGGCGCCATGTTTCGAAGCCAATACTAATATGGTCGGCCTGATATGCCGCTTGCAAGACAGCTAATGAAACACACAGCAGAGCAGAGCCCCATACCAATGACTTGCCAAGACGTTTGCGGCCGTCCGAGATATTATCGGCAGTCACTGTGTGTAAAAGGTCGCCAACTGTATTCATAATGGGTCTCTAGAAAAATCGGAGGTGTGTTTTCATTACAAAACAGGCGGCACCGAGGAGCCGCCTGTTCAAAGTTTATAGAATTACGATCACATGCCAAGCGAAGCTTTGTAAACTGAAATCTGACTATCGCGGCCGATCTGGTCTGTGATTTTCTCCCAAGCTGCCGCAATGGCATCCGCAGTTTCCTGCGCAGAGCTATACTGGCCAGCATAGCCCTTTGCCAACTCATCTTCGGCCACAGAGTAATACTGGAAGATGCCTGGAATGCGGGGTTCGATCGCTGCGTTAGGGTGATTATAGCTATCTGCGTTAGAACCAAGATAGTCCTCGACATATTCGCGGTCATAACCGGCCTCTTCCCACTCTTCATACTGGAAGTGTGAGTTGCGATAAGGCTGAAAGCCCGATGGGTATGCAGAAGCCCAGAGAGAAAGATCTTTACCACCAAGATGGGCAGCAGCAGACCAAGCCGCTTTTTTCTTTTTCTCGTCGCCATCTACTCTTGCCATGACGTAAACGCCCCAGCCAATATAGGCCATGTTTGGCGCTTCGTTTCTGGTTTCTTCCCAGGCTCCAGCTTTTGCGTTGTAAACACGGTCTGAAGCTGGATTGATACCAAAGCCCACAACATCACCGACAACAGATGTATCAGATGTCCGTGCGCTTGAACCCACATCGCCCCACCAAGATAGCATTGAGCCAGTTCCAGCGAGGAACTGTTGGAACGCCGTTGTACCAGGGTCTGCGTTAATCTGATCAGTAGGGTATGCACCCGCTTCAATCAGATCCATTACGTCTTGGATGGCTTGGACCCAAGCTGGATTGTTTACCATTGGTTTCATTGTGTCTGGCTCAAACAACCAAGCCGGGCTATTTGGGTGCTTAGCATATGCTGATGCACGGTTTTCAAGGAAGTAGAAGCCGAAGCCTCCCCAGCCCTTGAGTGGGTCAAGATAACCATGTGCTGGAAGTCCAGTAAGTGGATCTTCCTTGCCAATTAACTCTTTAGAGACCTCATTAATCTCCTGCCAAGTGGTGGGCACATCACGGCCAGTGATAGAGCCTGGGCCAAAGTAATCTTTGCGGTAAGCAAATGTGTGACAGTCACCATCAATCGAGACCCTGTACGTTTTACCACCCCACGTACCAACAGGAGCCTTAAGATAATCTACATAGTCGTCCATGTCGATTTGCTCTTTAACCCACTCAGGCATTTCTGAAGCAAGACCTTTGCCAAGCACATCACCTTCAAACGGTGCACCCATCTCGATAATATCAAAATCAACGGTACCAGTCGCAATAGACTGCTGAAGGCGTGCATTATAGTCGCCTTGAGCCAGGTCAATCCAGTTGATTTTCGCACCTGTGTAAGCTTCCCACGGCTTCAAAAAACCACGGAAAAGAAAGTTGTGTAGGTTTTGATTGTTGAGCCCCATAAAGGTTAACTCAACACCGTCAAATTCCCCCTCAGCAACATTGCCTTTGGTGGCGCCTAAGCACATTTTACCAACTTTTTGCCAATCACTGTCGGTGGGTGATCCTGCACCAACACCCGGAATTTTTAAGATCTCGGCCCGAACATTACTGTGCCCATCTGATAACGCACCTTGAGGCATCATCGCTACGGCTCCAAGAGCTGCAGAACCCTTCAGCATTTGACGCCGGTTCATTTTTTGAGCAGCTTTAATGTAATTATATAGGTCTACTTTCACGTGAATCCTCCCAAGAATCATCAAAGTTAATTACATGAAAGAAATGTAATGGCGCATAAAGTAAGTACTTATTTGAATAAATTACGCCTAGTATTTCTAACATAAAAAAATACTACGATTTAAAATTATGAAGAGTCAATAAAGAGTCCGTATATAAAACCGGGTTTTACTGTTGGGCGTAGACAGTACGAAATTGTTTAGTTAGAATTACAACTCACAGGAGGCGCATCTCAATGGCAAACGTCACAATAAACAAAATTCGTAAATCCTATGATGCCCTGGAGGTTATCCATGGGTTGGATATTGATATTGCCGATGGTGAGTTTGTAGCGCTAGTTGGTCCATCCGGCTGCGGCAAATCTACACTTTTAAGGATGGTCGCTGGGTTAGAGGGTATTGATAGCGGCACTATTACAATCGGTGAACGAGTAGTAAACAATCTCCCTCCCTCCGAACGAGATATTGCAATGGTTTTCCAGACTTACGCCTTATACCCACACAAATCAGTGGCAGAAAATATGGGTTTTGCGCTGAAGGTTGCTAAAACCAGCAAGTCGGAGATTGACCGCAGGGTGAAAGACGCCGCTGAAATACTAAGCCTGACAGAATACCTTGACCGCAAGCCCCGCCATCTGTCCGGTGGCCAACGCCAACGTGTCGCAATGGGCCGGGCTATTGTGCGTGACCCTCAAGTATTTTTGTTTGATGAACCACTGTCTAATCTTGACGCAAAGCTGCGCATTCAAATGCGAATTGAAATCAAAGAACTGCACCAACGTTTAAAAACTACAACGATCTTTGTGACCCACGATCAGATTGAGGCCATGACATTAGCAGACCGAATTGTGGTCATGCAGAGTGGGCTCATAGAGCAGATTGGCACACCTCTTGAATTATACGACAACCCAACCAACCAATTTGTGGCAACATTCATTGGTGCGCCATCAATGAACTTGCTTGGTGGTGTTCTATCAAAAGGTATCGTGAAGGTTGGGGAAGAGCAGTTTGCTGGTCCAAAGGGCGCGGGCAAAGTTAAACTTGGCGTGAGACCAGAACATTTAATCTTGACTAAGAAAGGTGGCCTACCAATGCAGGTCAAGGTTGTTGAACCAACGGGTGCCGAGACTATGGTTTTTTTGCGCTTTGAAGGCCAAGACATAACTGCAGTCTTCCGCGAGCGCCATAACTTTGAAAGTGGCCAAACAATTCACCTGCAACCTGATCCAGACCACCTGCATGTTTTTGACGCTGAAACTGGTGGACGACTTTAATAATTAATTTTAGGGGACCTTTATGCTTAAAAACATTGATCCAATTTTAAATGCAGGCGTGCTATATGCATTGCGAGCAATGGGGCATGGAGATGATTTAATTATTGCAGACACTAACTTTCCGTCTGACAGCGTTGCACGGGAAACTGTGCTGGGGGAGGTGTTGCGGATAGACTGCTCAGCTGCAGAAGTGGTGCGCGCGGTTCTTTCGCTTTACCCACTTGATACATTTGTGGACGATGCCATGGCTAGAATGGAGGTAGTAGGCGAGCCCGACAAGCTCCTCCCAGTAATGGAGGAGGTTCAGGTAGAAGTACTTGCTGCTGGTGGTTCTACGATGATTGGAATTGAACGCTTCGCCTTCTATGAACGCTCAAAGAAAGCCTACGCAGTAATCCAAACCGGTGAGCGGCGTTTTTATGGCTGCTTTGCTTTCCGCAAAGGCGTTGTGCCACCGGATGTGAGTTAAGCCATGGGAAGGGTTGTCATTCTTGGTGTTTTTGTCGCTGACACTGCCTATCGCGCAGCGCGGATGCCTAAGATGGGCGAGACTATCATGGGCAACTCCTTTGTTCTTGGTCCTGGTGGGAAAGGCTCGAACCAATCAGTGGCTTGTGCTCGAATGGGATCCGAAACACATATAATTTCAAAACTAGGCAAAGACGACTTTGCAAAACTTGCGCTTGAAACTTGGGAGCAGGCTGGTGTTATTCCACATGTAAAACAGGTCAACGGTAGCTACACTGGTGCTGCATACATTTTTATAGAGGAAAGTACGGGCGACAATGCGATTATCATTGCACCAGGTGCCGCCGCATTAATTAGTGTCTCTGATATTAATTCTCATGCCAAGTTGATAAAAAGTGCAGACGTTTTTGTCACTCAGCTTGAGCAGCCAATGATAGCTGCCATGCGCGGGCTAGAAATTGCGCGTGAGGCGGGCGTCACGACGCTTCTCAACCCGGCGCCAGCAGCACCTCTGCCTGACGGTATGCTTGCTTTGTGTGATTATATCACTCCAAACGAGACAGAGTGTGAAGCTTTAACCGGAATCGCTGTGCGCACACAGGAGGAAGCAGAGTTTGCCTGTGAGGCGTTGCGCGATCTTGGTGTTGGAACGCCTATTATTACCATGGGTGACCAAGGAGCGTTTTTGTATGGCCACGGACTTGTCCCAGCAGTGAATGTAGGAGCCGTAATTGAAACGACCGGCGCTGGTGACGCATTTAATGGTGGTTTTGCCGCAGCTTTGTCTGAAGGTTTATCGACATTAGAAGCTGTACGCTATGGCTGTGCTACTGCGGGGATCTCAGTTACTAAACCTGGCACCGCACCTTCAATGCCCAATCGTGAATCGGTAGAAGCGGTTATGCACTCGAGCAACTAAAGTTTGACACCAAAACATGTTTCGCCGGTTAGCGGCTCTTGGTTAAAGGAAAGATACCATATCCAGCATCCTGTCAGGCCAAGACACTTGGCGACCTGCGTCGCGCTACCCAGACCCATCGGTTATCTCACTGGATCCAAGATTCGACAAATACACGCTGCCTTTAGCTTCGATTGAGAGGTTGGCAACAGGCTGCCGGTGGTCTGAGGGGCCAATTTGGTTTGGAGATGGACTTTATCCTAAAGGCATTTTCCACCAGCAGTTCTGATATGTGGGAACCTACAAGAGAAGGGTGTTGTCAGACGAACTCTGACCAATCACAAAGGTTCCAACAAGATCATATTCTATGCTGCACAGATTTTCCGCCACTCAGTCAGAGCAGCAGCTCGTTTTTGTTTGTAAACCTGTCTGGTTTCTAGATGTCTTTCGTGATTAAAATGGTTGTAAATGGAACCGTGTACGGTGGCAAATCTCTGCAGTGTAGCGGCACTTCGAAACTTCTGCATTGCCCTCTCTCGCCTTCGAAATGGAAGGTGAGATTTTTCACATCTGTTGTTGTGATATTGCGTTGTATTTTGCAGTTGCTTCGCACCCAAAGTGTTCAATGCAGCCCCATATGAAGCAAGCTTATCTGTTACAATCTCGTGCGGATTACAGTATTTCTTCATCAGTTTCTTAATGAATTTCAATGCTGTACGTTTGCATCGCCTCTTTGAAACAAAGGCTTCTAATACTTCGCCTTCGTGATCAACGGCGCGCCAAAGCAGAAACTTCTCACCATTGATTTTCACAAACACCTCATCTAAATGCCAACGCCAATTCGAATGATAGGCTGCTCTTTGATTTCGGATTTTCTTTGCAAAACTTGCGCCAAACCTGGTCACCCAGAAACGGATGCTTTCGTGGCAAATATCGATACCGCGTTCGGATAAAATATCTTCGACCTGGCGATAACTCAGCG
>Ga0308003_1000500_pt1 | contig 18010 bp, 13 predicted proteins | sample Neamet36_FD_203159 | JGI IMG/M metagenome (GOLD analysis project Ga0308003, IMG submission 203159) | Marine microbial communities from water near the shore, Antarctic Ocean - #36 | ecosystem: Environmental > Aquatic > Marine > Unclassified | place: Southern Ocean | collected 2014-06-06
ATACCTTGCTGCAGCTTGCGATTATGCTTTAGATACTAATATCGATTTATTACAACACGATCATAGACGAGCTAAAGTAATAGAAACTACATTAATGTCTTTGGACTATGTTAAAGAAGTTCTTCCTGTAGAAACAAATATTGTTATTTTCTCTCTTGCAGATCCAACTAGCTTTGTAGCCTATTTAAAAGAACAAAATATTTTATGTTCTGCTATAAGTGCAAATCAAATACGTTTTGTTACTCATTTACAGTTTACCGATAAAATGCTGGAAGTTCTTGTAAAAGCTTTGTTAGTGTGGAAATAGATCATTGTTTTTAAACCAATGATTAATTATTTCTTTTTTGTTATTCTTAGTTATATACTATAACAACTTACTCGTACTTCAATGCTTTTATAGGTTCTACTTTCTGGATAAACACAGAAGGAATAATTAACATCAACATACAAATAAGAATACTACCGATATTAATAAGTAGCCAATTTTCTAATGATAAGGAAACAGGTAATGCTTTAACGTAATAATGTGTGGGATCTAGTTGTATAGGTTCAAAATAATACTGGATACCAATAAGTAGTAAACCTATTCCATTTCCAAGTAAGAGTCCTTTGCGTAAGAGGTAAAAAGCATGGTATAAAAATATCTTTCTAATAGAATATTGGTGAGCACCTAAGGCTTTCAACAGACCAATCATTTTGGTTCTTTCTAGTATAATAATAAGTAGCGAACTAATCATATTTATACTAGCTACTAAAATCATGATTAGCAGGATTACGAGTGTATTTAAATCAAATAAATTGATCCAATCGAATATTTGTGGATACAATTCTTTTGCACTACTAATACTCGTATCGTAAGGACTTTCTCTATCAACTTCTAAATAAACTTGCTCCTTATTAGCATTTTCACTGAGTAGTAATTCCAGCGAACTACACTGATTACTAGTCCAATTATTTATTTTTTGTAGATGCCTAGAGTCAGCAAAAATATACACATCGTCGAAGAACTCTATGCCAGTTTCATAAATAGCCTTAATGGTAAATTTCCGAATCAATGCATTGTTATTTTTCATGCCTTGAAAATAAACAACCGCCTTATCGTTTAGTGCTAATTGAAGTTTTGTAGCGAGTGTTTTAGAAATTGCAATTTCATTGCTTTTTTTAGTTGCATTAAAATCGGGTATTGCACCTTCAATTATATGATTCTGAATAAAATCCCAGTTATAATTACGATCTACCCCTTTTACAAGGATTCCTTCAAAGTCTATATCCGTTTTTAGTAGTGCATTTTTAGTGATTTGCATCTGTAAATGTGCCACTCCATCAATTGCTGAAAGGCTATTTATCAGCACACTATCTACGCTTAGAGGACTAAGTTCCATAGATTGGTTAAGATCGAGAACACGCACTTGAATATCCGAGGTAAATCCGGTAACTTTAGCACTGATTTTTTCCTGTAAACCTTTGCTGGTTGCAATAGATAAAATCATAACAGTAATGCTTAAGCTCACCGCTGCAATAGCCATTTTTAAAATAGGTTTAGAAATGGAATGCTGTATGTTGTTTTCGCTGTGTAAACGCTTTGCTACAAATTTTTCAAAATTCAATGCTCTATGCTTTTTTTAAATCGTTCCAAATATACTAAAATGCCGCTATTGATTTTATTCATTTTCGGCTTCTTTGTTTCTGGTTTTCCGCAGTCTAATAATCAATTAGTTATAGGAGCAAGCCAGTTAAACGAATACCTACCTATTCTAAATAACAAACATATAGCAGTAGTTGCAAATCAGACTTCCTTAATCGATAATACACATCTTATAGACACGCTATTATCTACTGGTGTAAATCTTATTAAAGTGTATGCTCCAGAGCATGGCTTTAGAGGAAAGGCAGATGCAGGTGCTACAATTACCGATGAAAGAGATTCCAAAACCAATTTACCTGTTTTATCACTTTATGGGAAAAATAAAAAACCTAAGTCGGCAGATTTAGATAGTATAGATTTAATGATCTTTGATATACAGGATGTAGGCGCACGATTTTACACCTATATATCTACCTTACATTATGTAATGGAAGCTTGTGCCGAAAATAACATTCCACTATTGGTTTTAGACAGACCTAATCCGAACGGACATTATGTAGATGGACCTCTTTTAGACACTGCTTATAGTTCTTTTGTAGGAATGCATCCTATTCCAATTGTACATGGACTTACCATTGGAGAGTACGCGCAAATGATAAATGGGGAGTATTGGTTAAACGATTCTATTCAGTGTGATTTAATGGTGCAGAAAATGCAGAATTATACCCATAAATATGTTTATGATTTGCCCATAAAACCATCGCCTAATTTGCCCAATGCTCAATCTATTGCCCTATATCCTTCCTTATGTTTATTCGAAGGAACGGCAATTAGCGTAGGTAGAGGAACCAATAAACAGTTTCAAATTATTGGATCTCCAAAATTAGATTCTTGTTCTTATACTTTTTCTCCAATTTCTGGTGAAGGAGCTAAATATCCAAAGCACGAAAATGAACTCTGCTGTGGTTGGGATTTATCAGAAGCTAATTTTAATAATGAACTTAACCTTTCTTTTTTAATTGAGACTTTTGAGCAATACAATGCCAAAGGATTAACCTTTTTTAATTCCTTTTTCGATAAATTAGCAGGCTCAAATACGCTTAGGGTAATGATAGAAGCGGGTTGGACTTCTACACAGATTAAGGAAACTTGGCAGGAAGATTTAAATGCTTTTAAGCAGAAACGTAAGAATTATTTAATTTATTCGGAATGAGATTATTTATCACCCTTTTACTTTTATCACTTAGTATAAAAGCCCAAACGCTCGACAATACTTTAGGAACTGAAGAAAGACAGCAGAAAAAATTTGGCTGGATAGCAGAAGGACCTGGTTCTTATGAGTTCTTTTTTGTTGGTGGAGGTAGATATACAGGAGCTTTTGATTTCTTTTACGATACTAAGGAACTAGAGGTTCAAGCCAATTTTAAAAATGGTTCTTTCCACGGTATCGTTACAGAATTTAATAAAGATGGTTCTGTAAAAAGTACAGGTCGTTACCGAAATGGAAATAAAGTAGGGAAGTGGATGTATTATTACGATCATATATCTTTCGAAGAAAAAGTCTATTCTCGTAGAGAACCCAACCAAGTCCGTAAATCGTTGTTTGTAAATTCTAGCGGTATAGAAACAGAGCGTTTTAAAACATTGCGCAATATGCGATTTACCAAGTTCCATGTTGAATACCATTCTACTGGGAATATAAAACTCAAAAAGACACTTATTAATAGATTTAAAGTCATCTATGAAATTGAAGAGTTTTATGAAAACACCAAATTGACAAAGCACTACTTTTTAAAATACGATGATGAAAATGAAGAATGGGATTTTATAAATGAATACAAAGAGTACAATAAAAATGGGAAGTTGTTAATTCATGAATACCATTAGAATACTATTCATAAAGCTAGATTTATGTGATTTTTATTCTTGATAAGCCTCCTAAAATAAAATCATTTTAGAAGCATTAAAAGAGTAAACATTAGGGATTAAACATTTCAGTTTTTAATTTCGGAAATTGTTTAAAAATACCATTGCAATAACTTACTTTTGCAGTGCAAAATAAAGAACTATGAATTTACACGAATATCAAGGTAAACAAATCTTAAGTAGCTACGGTGTTGGAATACAACGCGGAATGGTTGCTACTACTCCTGAAGAAGCTGTTGCAGCTGCAAAGCAGTTAACAGAAGAAACAGGTACAGGTTGGCATATAATTAAAGCTCAAGTACACGCAGGTGGTCGTGGAAAAGGTGGAGGAGTGAAGTTAGCTAAGAATTTAGATGAGTTAAAAGCTCATGCTGAAAACATCTTAGGTATGCACTTAGTTACTCCTCAAACTTCTGCGGAAGGTAAATTGGTTCATCAAGTATTAGTTGCTGAGGATGTTTATTATCCTGGAGAAACTGAAACGAGTGAGATTTATATGTCTATTCTTTTAAATCGTGCTACGGGTAGAAACATGATCATGTATTCTACAGAAGGTGGTATGGATATAGAAGACGTTGCTGAAAATACACCTCACTTAATCTTCACCGAAGAAATTGATCCTTCTACTGGATTAATGCCTTTTCAATGTCGTAAAGTTGCTTTCAACTTAGGACTAGAAGGGAAAGCTTTTAAAGAAATGACTAAATTCGTTGCTTGTTTGTACAATGCTTACGATGGATCTGATTCTTCTTTATTCGAAATTAACCCAGTATTAAAAACATCTGATAATAGAATTATCGCTGTGGATGCAAAAGTAGCTTTAGATGATAACGCACTTTACCGTCATAAAGATTACGCTGAGATGCGTGATGTACGTGAGGAAGATGCTTCGGAAGTTGAAGCAGGTGAATTTGGTTTAAGTTATGTTAAGTTAGATGGTAATGTTGGCTGTATGGTTAACGGTGCTGGTTTAGCAATGGCAACAATGGATATTATTAAGCATGCTGGTGGAAATCCTGCTAACTTCTTAGACGTTGGTGGTACTGCTGATGCAGCTCGTGTAGAGCAAGCTTTCCGTATTATCTTAAAAGATGAAAATGTAAAGGCTTTATTGGTAAATATCTTTGGTGGTATCGTTCGTTGTGATCGTGTAGCTCAAGGTATTGTTGATGCTTATAAAAATATTGGTGAAATTAATGTCCCAATTATCGTTCGTTTACAAGGTACAAATGCTACCGAAGCTAAGAAATTAATCGACGAAAGTGGTCTTGCTGTACACTCTGTAATATTACTTCAAGAAGCAGCTGATAAAGTTGCTGAGGTTTTAGCTTAACTTTTCAAAGTATAAATAAAAAAAAGGAGCCTTTAGGCTCCTTTTTTTTATGACTTCTATATTGTGGTCGAGGCTAATAATACTCAGTCTATTTATATATATTTGAACTGTGGCGTTTTTCTATAATATATAATGGTTAATATTGAATTATATATATTGTTATTTATGATGTTATATGGATTCTGTAATATTGTAATTAATTGTCTTATAAGTTGTTATGTTTTAATTGTGTATAATTTCAAGTAAGTTTGTCCCCAATATACTATAGCGAACTACTTATTAATACTCGTTTTGAGTAAGAGCAATAAAATGAGTGTTGTCACCTATTTTTAAATTGGTTTTATACAGGTATATTAGCAGAATTAATGATCCTAATCATTGGTAATATTGATCCTAATTTAATGAAATGAGAAAGATCATAGATGAATTTTTAAATAAAGATGGTGCTTCTGTATTAGGTGCTTCGTTAATTACTAAAGTTATTGCTTTTGTGAGTTCTTTGGTATTAATTAGAGTCTTAAGTCCTAATGAGTACGGAATCTTGGCATATGTATTATCTACCTTGGCATTTTTTGTTCCATTTGCTGGTGGTGGCTTACAGTATTCATTTTTGCGTTTTGGCCCTTTAAAAGATTCAAGTTCAAAAGTTGATTCACTATTTCGTACCAGCATCATTAAGGGCTTTTTAATAAGTGCTATTATTGCCCTTATTTTATTTGCTTCAATTCCATTTTTAAACTTAGAGAAAACGATAAGTCCACTTTACTTTTATATTCTTTTAGTATATCTCTTTACTTATTTTATAATCGAAATGGCGAAGGTCTATTTTAGAGTCCATAATAGAAATAAGAAATTTGCCAGTATTGATGTTCTACATGCTGGATTACTTGGATTTTTTGGTTGTATTTTAGCTAGCTATTTTGGTCCTTTAGCCTATATAGTAGCTTTTGTAATGGTTCCTTTTGTTGTTGGAATATTCTATTTGAAAATTCCTCGAAAAGTAAAAATCACTATTCCAGAAAAATATTACTCCTATGGTTTATGGGTGGGAATAGGATCTATAGCCTCACAATTAATGTATTCTTTGGATGTTTTTTTGGTGGGTCAAGTAATACAAGACACTACCCAAGTAGCCATTTACCGATCTGCTAGTATTATTCCAATTGCACTGTTTTTTATACCGAATTCATTCATCACAACTCATTATGCAGACTTAGCTAAAAACAGTGAGAACAAAGAGTTTTTAGTGCAGTTTTCTAAGAATTATTGCAAACTTTTCGCCCTAGTTGGATTACTTATAACATCAGTACTTTATGTACTTGCAGAACCTTTAATTTTAAACCTTTTTGGCATTGCTTATATTGAGGCGGTAAGTCTATTTAAAATACTACTTATTGGTATGCTTGGGGCTTTTATATTCCGGATACCTTTTGGTAATTTATTAGCGGCTGTGGGTAAGTCTAATTGGAATGCTTTTGTTGCTTTTGGTATCCTATTTCTAAACGGTGTTCTTAATTATTATGCCCTAAAGAATTACGGATTAATTGGTGCCGCTGTAGTTACCAGTAGTTTGTTTTGGATTTCAGGATTCGTTTCTTTAGTCTTGTTTAATAGCTATTTAAAGAAGCTTAACTAAGTACCGAATTATAACTTTTAGTTAATTCTATTCCAATTTTTAAGGAGGAGAAAACTTCAGCTTTTTCTTTTAAAACTTTTGGATTAAAAGTTTCGTAAGTACTTTGAATCTCTTTCATAGCATTTATTAGTTGAGCCCTATTTCCTACATCAATTAATAAACCTGTTTGTTTATCTAAAAAGGATTCGGGACCTCCACATTTTGTTGCTATAACAGGAATACCAGAAAGCAATGCTTCTGCACAGATAATAGAGAATGTCTCGTAATAACTGTTTAAAACGAGTACGTGAGATTTAGATAAGTACTCAAATACTTCTGTGTTCGATTTATAACCATGGAAGTTTATAGAATCTGATGAATTTTGATTCGTACTCAAATTTATATAATCCTGCTTATCTTCTCCTTCACCTATTATATCCAACTGTAGCTTAGATTTATTTTTTAGCTCAGAAAATGCTTCAATTATACCTTTTACGTTTTTATGCTTTTGTTCTAAATCTCCAACAAATACAAAAGTGAATTTGTCATTTTTAGGGCGTTCTACTATTTCTCCATCCACTACATTACCAATAACCTGATAATTTGCTTTAATTCCTGAGGCTAGCATGTCTGCTTTTAAACTATCGGAAACAGGAAATACCATTTTAGCTTTTTTCGCAGTAAGTAGTTTAAAATATTTTACTAATGCATTTTGTTTTAAAAAGAGTTTATAATGATAACCACTCCAGTGCTCACTAATAAAAAAGGGTGTTTTAGTTGAAATTGAATGTAAATAAGCCAAAGTACTCGCCCAACTAATAATGTGTGCATGAATAATAGCTACTGGACTAGAATTTATTTCTTTCCAAACTTTATAAAAGACTTTGAATTTTGTTGCAATGCCACTTTTATAATAGAACACAACTTCTTCTATACCTTCAAAATTATTGGTAATTCGAGTAATTTTATTCTCAGAATCATCCGTATTGTAAATACTAATAACCTTATGGTGGAAATTATTTTTAGTGGATAAAACATGTTTACGTACAAAAATCCCTAATAAAGGTTCAACTTTATTGGGATACCATTTTGCTAAATGTAAAACCGTAGGATTCACTTATGAATTTATGTTTTTATATTTCAATCGAATTGAATTTCCAATTACCACAACATCAGAAAAAGCCATTGTAAGTGCAGCAAATATAGGACTTAAATATCCCATGGCTGCCAAAGGAATTGCGATTAGGTTATAGGCAAAAGCCCAGAATAAGTTTTGCTTAATTGTTTTGTAAGTATGTGTACACATCTGGTAGGTTTTCTCTACTAAACTTAGCTTATGGTTTAACAATACAATACTTGCGGACTGTACCGCTACTTCGGTAGCCTTACTATACGAAATTCCTATCGTAGCTTTAGTCAATGCTGGAGCATCGTTAATACCATCTCCAAACATACTCGTGTTTTCTTCCGCAGTAAATACTTTTATTTTATTAATTTTTTCTTCAGGTGATTGCTGTGCAAATACAGTCTTTATTCCAATTTCTTTTGCTAAAGAATCACATTTTTGTTGTGTATCTCCACTAAGTAAAATCGTTTCAATGTTTTTAGTATTTAAAAATTCAACCAATTCTTTTGCTCCTTCCATTATTTGGTCTTGTATTGAAAGTGCAGCAACTAACTGATTATTAATATTCAAAAACAATTGATAATTCGTTTTTAATTCTTCACTTTCTATAGAAAGGAATTTTGCAGATCCGAATGTATAGGTATTTCCCAGTTTATCTATTGCAGTAAATCCCTTGCCTTTAATTTCATTTAGTTCCGCAAATTCAATAGTTTCCTTATAGGATTCTAAATTCTTACAAAGTGATTTTGCAATAGGATGCGAGGAGTGTTTTTCTAGTTCGTAAATTATCGCTTCAAGAGGGTAGGAGTCATCCCATTTTTTAAATTCCTGAATTTTAAATTCACCATTGGTCAAAGTTCCCGTTTTGTCGAATACTACTTTCTTTGTTTTGCTAAACAATTCTATAGTTGAACCTCCTTTAATTAGAATCCCATTCTTTGCTGCTCTACCAACACCAACCATAACGGCTGTTGGAGTTGCTAATCCCATGGCACAAGGGCACGAAATCACCAATACCGCTATAGAGCGTAACATCGCATTTTGAAAGTCTTGATCGAATACAAGATAATTAAGTGCAAATGTAGCAATCGCTAATGCTAAAACTACTGGAACAAAAATGGCACTTATTCTATCGCCTAATTGTTGAATTTCTGGTTTATCTTCTTGTGCAGAATGCACCATTTCTATAATCTGAGAAAGCACCGAATCTTCTAATTTAGAATTCACGCTAATTTTAATATTCCCTTCTAAAACAATTGTTCCTCCAATCGTTTTCTCATCAATTTCTTTAAATACAGGTACACTTTCTCCAGAAATCATACTTTCATCTATGGAAGCCTTACCCCACACTATAATTCCATCAATAGGAATAGCATCTCCTTGGTTTACAATTATAATATCTCCAATAACTAAGTCCGTAATCAGGCAATCTACTAAAATCCCATCTACATCCTTTACTGCTTTTTTAATTTGTAATTTTTGAAGTGAATCTAAAGCAGTAGTCGTTTGAGCAATAGAACGCTTCTCAAAATAATTACCTAATAAAACTAAGGTGATTATAGTAGCGGTAGTTTCAAAAAACAAATAATGATGTGCTGAGTGGAGATTTAAAAACCAGCCACTTAAACTATAAATATAAGCTGATGTAGAACCCATTAGAATTAGAACATTCATATTAGGTTTAAAATTGAGTATGGATTTATAGGCTGCTTTAAAGAAATACAAATAGCCTAGAATCATTACTGGAGTACTTAGGCCTAGTTGTAACCACGGATTTTGAAGTATGCTTTCTTCCGAAACAAACATGTGTCCTAAAAGAGGTAAACTAAGTATTGCAGATATAATTAGGTAATACTCAAGTTTTAAGCTCTTGGTAGAACTCAATTTATATTCTTTTGGATTATAACCCAACTGCGAAAGAAAAGACTTTAATTCTTCATTGGAGTATTCGTTATTTAAAACAGTAACCAATCCTTTTGCAATATCTACCGATACTTTAGGGATTCCCTTTTTTTGTAAATGGCTTTTAATTCCGTTCACACAGTTTATACAACTAATTCCTTCTACAGTATATTGGTGTTTTGTAAGCATTCTATAAGAGTTTGATCAAATTTAAGTCAAAAATTAAGTCTTGTAGCACATTAGTTTAACGATTTTTTAAAGCTAACGATCTGATTACGAAAAAAGTGAATTTTATTGACATTTAATGTGCTAATTATTACATTCTTTTTGTGCTTATATAGTGGGCTTATAAAAAATATAATTCTATATTTGCACTCGTTAAAATGGTGGTTGTAGCTCAGTTGGTTAGAGCACTGGTTTGTGGTGCCGGGGGTCGTGGGTTCGAATCCCATCATCCACCCTAAACGCTAAGCCTCTTGAATTTATTCAAGAGGCTTTTTTAGTTTTACACTTTTTATTATTCTCATTTATGTATTAAAATATTCTAAGTAATATTTATTCAAATGCACTATTAATTTTACTTGTTAAAACAATCTATAAGTCTAGTTGATATTCAACACTAATAGTAGCGGTGTTCCCTTTTATATCCTTATTTTTGCAAAAATATTTTTTTGATGAGCACTTTCGATAACTTACCACTTACCAAGCATCTGCGTAGAGCAATAGACGAATTAGGATTTGTTAAACCAACTCCAATTCAGGAACAATCTTTTCCTGTAGTCCGTTCTGGTGCAGATGTAGTAGGTATAGCACAAACAGGTACAGGGAAAACCCTAGCCTATATGCTACCCATATTACAGGATATTAAGTTTCAAGATATAGACACGCCTAGAGTGCTGGTTCTTGTACCTACAAGAGAACTTGTTCTTCAAGTAGTTGATAGAATTAATGAATTTGCTCAATTTATGAACCTACGTGTACTTGGTGTATATGGAGGGACAAATATAAATACACAAAAAAAAGCTTGTGCTCAGGGTGTAGATGTAGTTGTAGCAACTCCCGGTCGCTTATACGATTTAGCTGCAGCTAGAGCTTTACAACTTAAAACGATTAAGCAATTGGTTATTGATGAGGTCGATGTAATGTTAGACCTTGGTTTTAGAATTCAATTGGCTAATATATTCTCTATTCTTCCAGAACGCAGACAAAATATTATGTTCTCTGCTACTATGACGGAAGAAGTAGATGCACTTATTGATGCTTATTTTATTAAGCCAAAAAAGATTTCTATTGCCTTAAGTGGAACTCCACTAAATAATATTTCTCAGGAATGTTATAGGGTACATAATTTTCACACAAAACTAAACCTATTAAACTTTCTGCTGTTAGATAAGGAGAAGTATAGTAAGGTTTTGGTTTTTGTTCCCAATAAGAAACACGCCGATACGGTGTTTGAATTTCTGGAAGAACAATATTCTTCGGAGCTTTGTGTTATCCACTCAAACAAAACTCAAAATTATCGTATTCGATCTATAAAGCAATTTGATGAGGGTACGAATAGAATTCTTGTATCTACCGATGTAATGGCTCGTGGATTGGATTTACATAAAATTTCGCACGTTATAAACTTTAATACTCCAGTATTTGCTGAAAACTATATGCACCGTATAGGTCGTACTGGTAGAGCTGAGGAGAAAGGGAATTCAATTTTATTCTATACCGATAAAGAAGAAGTTTCGAAGAATTCTATCCAGTCTTTAATGGATTATGAAATCCCTCAAGTTGATTTTCCATTGGATGTTGAAGTAAACGAACAGTTACTGCCTGAAGAAAGAGATATAGCGAAGATTAGTAAAAACCGTAGTACAGAAACACGAAAGAGAGATGATGGTTTCCACGAGAAAAAAGATAAAAACAAACAAATTAATGAGGGTGGTTCTTACCGAGTAAAATTAGCTAAGAAGTATAAAAAATCTCAAACCAAAGGAGATATAATAGCTAACAGAAGAGCTAAGAAAAAACGCTAAATGGCACTCAACATTGTTTTGTTTGAACCTGAGATACCTAATAATACAGGGAATATTGGTCGATTGAGTCTAGCTTCGGGAGCAAACTTACACTTAGTAAAGCCCTTTGGGTTTCAATTAGATGACTCACGCGTAAAACGTGCTGGATTGGATTATTGGAAACATATATCGCTCACAATTTACGAGAGCATAGAAGATTTTTATTCTAAAAATACTGACAAGAAAATGGTCTATTTTTCTAGTCATAGCAAACAAGATTATTGGTCGGTAGATTACCAAGACGATCTATTCTTAATATTTGGAAAAGAATCTAAAGGACTTCCAAAAAATATTATAGAAGAGAATATAGACAAGACTTATAAGATTCCACTATTTAGCGAACACGTACGAAGTATAAACCTTGCGAATGCTGTAAGTGTTGTTGTGTACGAAGGGATTCGGAATATTCGATGAAATTTCAAAATTTATTCAGTAGGTGAAAACTAGTTTTATGTAATACTAGTCAACTAAGTATAGTTTAAAATAGCTGCTTTATTAACCTCAACTTATGAGTGTATTCCCCTAGTTTTGTATTAAAAACACCTTGTTGGTCTATACAGTCTATGCGTACTTTCCCAGAAGCGTGTAGTATTTGATTATTCTCTAAAATAATTCCTACATGAACAATATTTCCTTCTGAATCATCGAAAAAAGCTAAGTCCCCAGGTTCAGCTTCTTCAATAAAGCTTAATGTTTCTCCTAAACCTATTTGCTGAGAAGCATCTCTAGGAATGGCTCTACCATTAAGTCGGTATGCCATTTGTGTAAGACCAGAACAATCTATCCCCATGGGCGTTCTACCACCCCATAAATATGGTGCGTGTAAATACATAAAGGCCGTATTTACAATATCTTTCTTACTGTGTTTTTCGCTAGGTTTATGCGCACCTTCAAAAAGGAAAATTGTATCGTTTATTAAGCAATGTTCGCCATCGTAAAAAGGTAAGGTAGAACCAAGACCAATAGGAATCATATCTCCTTCTTCTGTACTCAAAGCATCTATAAGATTGTAGCTATAGTAGCTTGTTTCTTCCGAGATCTGCTTGTATGTATCGTTATCAATTTCAGAAAATTGCTTTCTACAAATCCAACCTTCATAGGAGTCATAACTCAAACGGATTTTAATCCATTTAGCTCTAAGCTCCAAAACTTTATAGGTTTCACCAAAAAGAATTTGGTTTACCATTTCTGCTCTATCACTTGCTTCCACACGCATCGGGACGATGCTAATATTTGCGATTCCGTACTTCATTTACGGCTGCTAAGATAAGGTGTTTTCTAAGGATTCCGTTTTAGTTCTTGTAAAGTAATTAACAAGACATTGTCAGCGGTGAGGTATCAGGTATCAACATTCATCGTTTAGTTATTAATTATGTATTCATTTTTTGAGTTTAATCTATGAGTTTTAGAGAATTGCAAACAGTTAGAAGGAAATTAGCTTATAGTATCGAAATAAATTAGAATAATTTCACACTTTAATATTCAATAATTTATATCACTTACCACTAACTATTTTTATTGCTAACAATTATCAGACTTAAAGAAAAATCAAAACCCTATATTTGTAGTCTTGGTGGAAGAACCTCTCAGGTTTATCCTTAAAAGGGAATTGGGTGTAAATCCTAAACTGTTCCCGCAGCTGTAAGCTCTGTAATATAAATGTCAATTCTTAGGTCACTGGAAACGGGAAGGCCGACATTTAGGAGTGAGTCAGAAGACCTGCCAAAAAAGAAATAATCATAAATTCGATAAAAAAGTCGGGTGAAACGCTTTTGCTTTTCGTTGCTTTTTATCGTGTATACTACCTGATGAATAAGTTACTATTCATAAGTTTTTGCTTTTTGGCAACTACTGTTTTGGCGCAAAAAATAGATTCTTTAGATAGAACACCTGTTCCTATGCTCCATGAAATAATCCTCTCCGACAATAAATTAATCGACTGGAGTATGGGTGCTTCAATACAGTCTTTAGACAGTAGCTTAAAAGTATATAAATCCTACGACTTAGCCCAATTATTAGCCTCTTCCACTCATATACGTATTCGAACTTATGGCGCATTAGCAACTAGTTCTATCCGAGGTGCAGGAGCTGCACATACTCAGGTTTTATGGAATGGCATGTCGCTTAACAGTCCTATGACTGGGCAGTACGACCTTTCTTTAATGCCTTTGTTTTTTGCTAAAAACCTGCAGGTACAATCAGGTGGATTAAGTTCTTTATTGGGCGACGGTGCTATTGGAGGTTCTGTACATATTAACAATGCACTCGAATTTAATCAAGGAAAGCATTATTCTATATTAAAATCGTTTGGTAGTTTTGGCGAATTTAATTTAGGCGTAAAAGCAAGTTTAAGTAACAATAAATCAGCGGTAGAAATTGCCATTCATCGACATTGTTCAAAAAATAATTTTCCATATACAGATCCATATAATTACACAGAAACTATAAAAGGTAGTCATGCTGATCAATTTTCTAGGGCACTACAAGTGAGTTTTTCAAAAAAGCTAAGTGAATCTTTTAGAGCAGATTTTATTTATTTCTACCAAGAGGCAGATCGCTTGATTCCAGCCACATTGTATGAAGCTTTTTCTACCGCAGAAAAAGAAGAAAAAGCACATCGGTATTTATTAAAAACCAAATTTGTTAAAGAGTCTATAAAATGGACAAGTCATACTTCATTTAGTTCAGATAGACTTATTTATGTAGATTCATTAAAAGATATTAATGCCAATCATAATACAGAGCAGTATAGCTTTAAGCAAGCTTTAGAGGTCAAACTTAACCCTCGTAATCGTATTAGAATAGAACAACGAGCTTTGCATCAAATTATAAATTCAAAATCTATTCTTGGCGGAGATAATAAGGAAACTCGTTTTGCGGTAGCAGCAAATTATCACCATACCTATTCTAAAAATTTAGCCTTTTTACTTTCTTCCCGTCAAGAATTTCTAGAAAACCATAATAGTCCATTTTTACCTTCTGTTGGTTTAACATATTCACCAGCCAAAATTGGACTTTTCGAATGTTCTCTGAGTCGTTCTTATAGAAATCCTTCTTGGAACGATCGCTACTGGGACCCAGGAGGAAACCCTGATTTGAAACCTGAAGATGGACTGATGTTAAATGTGAGTTATCTGAAATCCATAAAGTATAAAAATTTTGCAACCGATATTACGCTCGCTACTTATTACGGAAAGATTTCAGATTGGATTGTATGGCTGCCAGAAAATGGGTACTGGACTCCAGAAAATTTGGCTTTAGTAGAACAAAATGGATTGGAGTTGGAAACAAATTTTAGCTTGCTTACAAAAGTTGGTGTTTTTAAATTTACCAACCTAGGTTCCTTACAATTTTCGACCAATTTAAGTGAACGTGTTACGGGAGACGATGCATTAGGGAAACAGCTAATTTATGTGCCTTTGCTACAACTAAATGAGTCTTTTAGTTGGTCTAAGAATTCTTGGGGTTTTACTATGAATTATCATTACGAGAGCAGACGCTTTACTGCAGACGACCATTCGAGCGAACTTGCTGCTTATAATATAGCTTCTGTTGCTTTATATAAGAAGGTGAAGTTGAAATATACTATGCTAGATATAGGTTTTAAAATCGATAATTTATTCAGCCAAGACTATCAATTGGTACAAGGTAGGCCTATGCCAGGAAGAACTTTAAAATTGAATTTCCACTGTTATTTATAAAAACGATACACAAAACAAAAAAATCAAGGCTATGAAAAAAACATTACTTATTTTAATTGCTTTTATGAGCTTAACAGCTACAACACAAGCACAAATTGCTACTTTCGATGGCTTGGCTCTAGATACTACCGGATTTTGGAATGGTGCTGATGGTGTGGCGAATTATACAGAAGAAGGTTTTAATTTCTATAATTCTTATGACGATAGCTGGGGTTCTTGGTCTGGATTTTCTGTTTCTTCGGTACAAGATGATTCTACAGGAACATGGGGCAATCAATACGGTGTAAATACTGGGATGGCGTATAGTGGTAATAATTTTGCTGTTGCTACTACAGGTGCTACAGTATCTTTTGAGCCTAATACAATAAATGGGTTTTACATTACTAACTCTACATACGCAAGTGAATCTATGCTAAATGGAGATAGTTTTGCAAAACAGTTTGGTGGTGAATCTGGGGACGATGAAGATTGGTATTTACTCTCTATTAATGGTCTGGTAGATACTGTAGTTACAAATACTATTGAATTCTATTTAGCTGATTACCGTTTTAGCGATAATACCCAAGATTATATTGTTAACGATTGGACTTGGTTAGACCTTTCTTCTTTAGGAAATATAACTTCTCTACAGTTTAACTGGTCTTCGTCTGATAATAGTGATTGGGGAATGAATACTCCCGAATACTTTTGTATGGACGATTTAAGCATAAATACAGTAGGTGTTGAGGAACTCTATTCGAATGCTTTATCTATTTACCCTAATCCAGTAAAAAATCAATTTACAGTAAATACTTCTGGAGATTTAGGTGTATTCGACTTGTCTGGTAAATTAGTACATTCTACTATTGTAAAAGTTGGAGATATAGTTTCGGTAAGTAATTTGAATAGCGGTATTTACTTTGTGAAAGTTGGTGCTTTAGTTCAAAAAATAGTAAAGCTATAAAGTTTTAAAACTGAATTTTAAAGGTTTGAAATTCAGTATTTAACCATTATATTTATTTCATGAAAACTCTATTCAAAACACTTCTCTTAATTGGTTCTACAGCCTTTGCTCAGTTCGCTCCTATAGTAGGAGATGAGGGATGTATTGCTATACCTATGGATTCTCCATTGTTTGTTGCTTGGGCAGATAATGGCTCTGTAGAAAGAGGGTGGATGAATAGTGCCGATACTACTTTAGGTAAAGTAGATTTCGGATTGATTGAAGATTGTTACGGAGCACCCAATCCTGCCATTTTGAGTTTGGGCGATGGAGGTATAGCAAGCTTTGAATTCCAAAACCAACTTTACAATGGCGAAGGTTTTGACTTTGCAGTATTCGAAAATGCTTTCGATAATTATTTCTTAGAACTGGCTTTTGTAGAGGTGAGTTCTAATGGTTTAGATTTTTTCCGTTTCGATGCGCAGTCTCTTACTAGTACTGAAAATCAAATTTCAACTTTTGGATTATTAGATACCAAACATATTCATAACCTTGCTGGTAAATACCCTGGGCAATGGGGAACACCTTTCGATTTAAGTGAACTAGAAATTCATGCAGACTTAAATATTAATGCCATTAGTCATATTCGTATAGTTGATGTTGTAGGAAGTATAGATCCATTATACGCTTCTGTAGATGCAAACAACAGGATTATTAACGATCCTTGGCCAACAGATTTTTATATGGGTGGTTTCGATTTAGATGCGATTGGAATTATACACCAAAACCAACTGGAGATAGAAGAATTACCTGAGGTCTTGATTTATCCAAATCCAGTTTCAAAATCTGGTATTTTGAAATTTCAATCTAATCATCCCATCACAAATCGTAAATTAATCGATGCTTTGGGAAATGTTTTTTTCCTACCGGAAATAACCGAAATTCGTATTTCAGATTATTGCAGTCATAAAGGGCTTTATATTTTGGAATACGAACTACTTGGTCGTTTATACCATCAGAAAATACTTGTACGCTAATGAGAGTTTTTTATCTATTTATTGTGCTGCTTTTTAGTTTATCGTCTTGTGATAAAAAGAAATGTAATAGTCCTGTGGCTCATTTTATATCCGAAGGAATACTTATAGCCAATGAGGGTAATTTTCAATGGGCAAATGCCTCGGTTTCTTTTTACGATACACAAAAAGACACCTTAATAGAATCTGTTTTTCAAGAAGTTAATAATCGTCTTCTAGGCGATGTTTTACAATCGATTACAGTAAGCGACGAATATGTCTATTTAGTACTCAATAACTCTGCTCGTATTGAAGTTGTTAATAAAAACACCTTTGAATTAGTCGCCTCAATTACAGGGTTTACTTCGCCTAGATATATACATATTGTAAATAATAATAAAGCTTATGTAAGCGATTTGTATGCCAATAAAATTGCGATTGTAGATCTATTGAGTTTTGAAATTACTGGATATATAAATTGTTCTGGTTGGACTGAGGAAATGGTGCAGCTAAACGATGAAGTTTATATACTCAATAAAACAAATAATACGCTTCGTATTATTGATACGAACACAGATGTAATTACTTCAGATATCGTTTTAGATTTTGAAGTAAGTGCATTTAAAATTGACAATCAAAGTAGAGTATGGCTCACAGGTATTAATAATGATATTGGATTAGTTACTTGTATTAAGCTCATCGATCAAGAGATTCAATATACCTATAATTTCGAGGGAGAAAGTCCACGTGAATTAGTTGTGTCTGAGAATGGAAGTAATATTTACTTTCTTTCGAATGGTGTATGGCATATAAACGAATTT